>Ga0114993_10000188_pt1 | contig 69790 bp, 66 predicted proteins | sample ArcticOcean_MG_C_FD_87042 | JGI IMG/M metagenome (GOLD analysis project Ga0114993, IMG submission 87042) | Marine microbial communities from western Arctic Ocean - ArcticOcean_MG_CB2_150 | ecosystem: Environmental > Aquatic > Marine > Oceanic | place: Arctic Ocean: Canada Basin | collected... | reverse complement strand
GGATCGAGGAAGCAGGATCGGAGGGCACCGGCGCTGCAGTTTCCACAGTTACCGCCGTCGCACTCCGGGTCAAGGGCGTCGCAGTCAGCGTCGGTGGAGCAGGGTATGTAACCGTCGCCGTTGGCGCGCAGCTCGCCGTCGCAGAACTGGCTGCTCGGGCTCGCGTTGCACACACCGTGTTCGCCGTCGCCCGAGTCACTGCACACACCGTCGCTGCAGGCATTGGGAAAGCGCGCTGCGCCACCACCGTTGCTGTCGCAGACACCGGAGGCCACGGCTGCGCACTCGGCGTCTGAATTACACGCCACCGTGCTGTCCCCGCTGCACACCGCGCAGGCGCAGGCAGTGGTCGCGATCGGCGGGTCACAGCTAAGGTCGAAGCCCAGGGAGGAATTCTCCGTGGTGGTGTTGAGTATCGTCTTTACGGTGCCCGGGATGCGCGTGCCCGGGTCCGGGAGGCAGTCAAAGCTGCTGTTGCCGAAGGTCGGGTGTAGGGCGTCTACCGAGCAGGCCAGGCCATCGCGCGGTCCTCCGTTGCAGGCGCCCCCGTCGCAGGTGGGACACGGCTGGGTTACGGTGATGCCCGTGTACACGCTGCTCTCGCCCTGTAACGTGGTGCTGGCCAGGGCCGTGCCGGCGTCGGCGCTGCCGGTGAGCTCCTCGGCAATCTGGGTCAGTACGCACACCGGTACTCCGGCACTGGACAGGGCAAGGGGTGGTCCGAAACGACAGATGCACGCGTTGCCCGAGCCACAGTCGTCTAGGTCCTGGACACCGAAAGGCTCGTCGCAGCTTATGGTGGGGTCGTTGGCGCAGCGGCAGTTCCCCATGGTCTTGTCTACCGGCAGTATTGTCACCGCGCAGTTGTCGCAGTCCGCGTCGCAGGCCAGGTTGGCTTCGCCTTCCCAGCCGTCGAGTATGTCGACGCCGTGGGCAAGCCCGGTCCAGCCGAGGCTGAGCTCGGTGGACGTGCGCTGCTGGCCAAAGCCGGCCAAGGTGGTCACCTGTACTCCGCTGGGGCAAACGCCGGGAAGCTCGAAGAGCATGGCTGTCATGCCGTTGCCCACTTTGGCGGCGATGGTGTCCACGAGGCAAGCCTGCAGCTGGGCGGGGGTGTCGCCGCAGGAATCTAGCGCGTCGAGGGTATCCTCGTCGCCCAGGCAAGCCTTGGTTATGCCGTCCTTGAACTTCTGACCGGTGCTGGCGATCTTACCCTTGCCGTCAAAAGAGCCGCAGGTCCAGGCTATGTTGCCGCCGGCCTTGTCGGCTCCGGCCTGGCACTTGCCTCGTTCCTTGCCGATGGTTGCCATCAACTTGGCCGTGCTTTTTCCGATCGTGCCCTGGCACTTCGCCAGGTCCTTGCTGAGCGAGGCGTGATCCGGGTCACCCATGACCTCGCTGGCCGTGAGGCCGATGAGACTGTCCGAGACCGCGATCAGGCAGTCGGCCAGTTCAGAAAAATCGTCTATGCCGTCTGTGGCGCCGCCGTCGTCGGTGACTTCACCGGGCGAGGGGCAGCGGCCGTAGGCTGCCAGTACGTTGGAGAGCGGGTTTCCGCTTGTCTTGTCAGCGCACTTGTCCTTGGCTCCACCCAGCGAATCGCGGATCTTGGAAGCAGCCTTGCCCAGCTTGCCCTTGGTGTCGGCTTGTATGGGGTCGTTGCAGTCAACGCCGGCACCGACCTTGCCCTTGAGCTTGCCCTTGTGACATCCGGCCACGGCCTTCCACGCACCGGCCTGGTACTTGGACGTTGCCTTGAAGATCGTGCTGCGGCACTTGGCCTCGTCCTTGGTCATGGCCGCATCGGCCTCTGACGCGAGCAGGCCCGAACCGAAGACGGCCGTCAGCGTGAATAGTGTGGCGAGTAAGAGTACTTTTATGGATTTCATAACAGTTGGTTTCTCCTTGGCTTTTTCGTTGTTGTAAGCCACGCTTTCGCCGCTTACAGAAGACGTGATTATGGTCTCGACCCGGCGATGTCAAGGGTTAAGACGGATCTTTGAACACGGTTTTTTACCACGTTTTAGACCGAGGTAGTGGAGCTATCGGGGGGGTACGTGAGAAAAGAACCAGAGATTCAGCTGTCGCTAACAGCTTCCGGGCCAGGCCCCGAATACCCAGCAGAATCGGCCGCTCAGCCGGCTACGCCCATCATCGAGAGGAACTGCTGCAGGTTTTCAAAGCGCATGAAAACATTGGACTTTTTCTCGGCGCCTATGGTCGAGCTGCTGTCTGTCGCGTAGTTGTGGCCGGGGTAAACGACGGTGTCGTCGGGCAGGGCCGACAGCTTCTGCTTGAGGCTGTAGTAGAGGTCTTCAGGGTTACTTCCGGGCAGGTCCACCCGCCCGCAGGCACCGATGAAAAGCGTGTCCCCCGATACGACGTTGCCGTCCACGAGGAAGCACTGCGAGCCCGGCGTATGGCCGGGAGTGTGCAGAAAACGAACAGGAATCTTTCCCACGTCGAGGGTGGTCTCGCCATCAACCGCCACGTAGTCGCTGCTCTCAAGCCCGGTGGTCTGGGCCACGTAAGGCGCCTCGGCCTTGTGGATATAAATCTTCACCGGCCGTTTTTCCAGCAGCTTGTCGAGGCCCTCGATACTGTGGCCCATCATGTCGCCGCCGATGTGGTCGGGGTGGTAGTGGGTCGCCAAAGCGCCGACCAGTTCCATGTCGTCCTCGTCGAGCTGGGCGAGTATGGCGTCTATGTCCCACGCGGGATCAACCACCACCGCTTTGCGCTCGGCCTGGTCGCCTATGAGGTAGACGTAGTTGGCCATGGGGCCGATCGCTAGTTGCTTGAAGTAGAGCCCCTCTTTCATGCTGCCTCAGTCTTCCTTGCGGCTGTCTTCGAGGCCGTGTTGCCACAGCGTTTCCTCGATGCCGGATTTCCTGGCCGCCCAGCGCGACATGACGAAGAGCAGGTCGCTCAAGCGGTTGAGGTAGCGCACCGGGCCAGCGGGCAGGGTGTCGTTGTCGGCCAGGCCGATTACCTTGCGCTCGGCCCTTCGGCAGACGGTGCGCGCCAAGTGCAGTCGCGCACCGGTTTCGCCTCCCCCGGGCAGTACGAAGGATTTCAGTTCCTCGAGGTCTTCCTGCAGCTCATCCATTTGCTGCTCGAGCCACGCGATGTGCTCGTCGCCCATGCTTTTGGAGCCGGGTCGCGAGCTCGAGGGCGGCGTCGCCAGTTCGGAGCCGAGGTCGAACAGCTCCTGCTGTAGCCGCCCGAGCAGCGACTGCAAGCTGGCGTTGTCTGCTGGGGACATGCCCGAACCGTTTTTTCCCGTGGTGTCCAGCGACGAGCGAACCAGGCCGAGTACGCTGTTGAGCTCGTCTACTTCGCCGTAGGCGTCCACCCGCGGGTGGTTCTTTGAAACCCGGTCGCCACCGACCAGCGAGGTCAGTCCATCATCCCCGGCACGGGTATAAACGCGGTTTATACGTATCGCCATCGCGGCGACAGGTTTACCCCCGGCGGCGTTTAAGCGCGAACACGGGCGTCGATGAGCTCGACGAGACGGTTGGGGTCTATCGGCTTCTTAAAGATCACGTCTTTCAGACCGGCCGCCCGAGACCGCTTGAGGACGTGATCCTTGTCGTAGTAATAGGCGGTCATGAGCACCACCGGCAGGTCGCTGTGGCTGGTGTTGAGTTCCTGCAGCAAGTCGTAGCCGTCCATGTCGGGCATTACCACGTCGCTGAGCACGAGATCGATTTTTTCTTTGCCGACCTGCTTGAGCGCATCGAGCCCGGAGCTGGCAGTGAGCACGTGGCAGCCCTCGGCTTCGAGCAGGTCGGCCATCGAAAGGACCAGCTCTTCGTCGTCGTCCACCACCAGTATGTGCCGCCCCCTCAGCCTGTTCTTGCCCGCGCGACCGTTGATGGAGGGAGCCTCCTCCCGCATGCCAAGGTCGGTCATGGTTCGACCGGGCAGGTACTCGGTGGTGCCGTACTGCCCGCTGGCGGCCATCTCGCCCACGCGCTCTACTATCGACTGGATTCTCCTCAGTGCGCGGTTGATGGATGTGACCCGTTCATGCTCGGCCTTGTAGTCGTCCTCCTGCGCCTTGTCGTGCAGGTAGCGGTCGAGCAAGGCCGACTGGTTTACGACTGTTTCCAGCGGCGTGTTTATTTCGTGGGCGAGGCTTACCGCCAGTTCGGCCAGGGTGTGCAGCTGCTCGTTGTGAATGAGGGCCGAGATGTCCTTTGCAAAACCTATGCTGCCGCGTTCGCGCTGACGTCCGTCGTAAATGATCGAGCCAGATATCGCCACGGGCACCTTATGGCTGCTGCTGTCGACGAACATCGTCTCGAAGTTTCTCACCAGTCCGACACCACCGTGGTCGTCCGAACGCATGGCGTCCATGACCGCGTGCGAGTGCTCTGAGTCGGGGTAGAGCATGGCCACGTGCTCGCCCATTACTTCGCTGGCTTCGTATCCGAGCGTCTGGGCGGCGCCGTCGTTGTAAAAGATTATCGTGCCCTGCTTGTCCACCGCGATGACGATGTCAGGGGCGCTTTCGAGTAGTTGTTCGAAGTAGACTTTGGGCAGCTCTTTCAAGGTGGTCCACTCCCGCTCACAAGTGATGCTATCGCGGGCTTTATCACCTAGAGGGTAAGCCCACTCCCGGACGGGGTCAAGGACTTTTCATGGAGAAATCGAGCGATTATGGCTAGTATCAGGCACTGTGTCGGGGGCAGCAAAAAGGCGAACGGGGGCTTACGTGGTCCTGCTGCTGTTGCTGGCGACGGTGGCGTCCTGCTACTGGACCCGCTACCCGGAACTGGTGGAGACCCACCTGGACTTGCTCGAAGGGCTGGCGGCCGACGGCCGCGACATGGTGCAGGCCGGCTATGGCAGCAGGCTGCACACCGGAGAGATAGAGCGTTTTGATTACCCGCTCGAAAGAGCGCAGCAATTCGCAGAAATAAGTCGCCGCAGGTGGCCCGATCGGGGGTCACTGAAGCTTTTTGACGAGGTGCTGGCCGAGTACGCTGTTGTTCTCAAGCTTCTCAGGGAGGCTTCGGCCGACCCGTCCGAGAGCGTGAAGTTCTCCATTGCCGTGGCCGTTGGTCGGCTGGAGCTGGGGGCCGCGGGGACCCGGATGGAATTGCTTCGCGAAAGCGGCGAAAGCCAGCGTTAGACGGAGAGTTTTCTGCTCAGCCGGTGAGCTTGCGGTGGTCGGCCAGGAAGCGCTCCAGGCCGAGATCGGTCAGCGGGTGTTTCATCATCTGCCGTATGATCGCCCCGGGGCAGGTCGCCACGTCGGCGCCCATGCGCGCGGCTTCCACCGCGTGAAAGCTTCCCCTCACGGACGCGACCAGGACCTCGGTGGCAAAATCAAAGTTGGAGAAGATCTCGACGATCGAGGCGACCATGGCCATGCCGTCTTCGCCTATGTCGTCCAGTCGTCCCACGAAGGGGCTCACGTAGGCCGCGCCGGCCTTGGCCGCCAGCAGAGCCTGGGCGGGCTGAAAGATAAGGGTGACGTTTACCCGTGTACCTTCTTCGGACAGGCAGCGCGTGGCCACCAGCCCATCGGCGGTCATGGGGCACTTGACGACCACGTGCTCGTGCATGGCTGCCAACTTGCGGCCCTCGGCGATCATGCCCTCGGCGTCGGTCGCGATGACCTCGGCGCTTACCGGTCCGTTGACGAGTTCGCAGATTTCTACCAGCGATTCTTCTACCGGGCGGCCGGTCTTGGCCGCAAGGCTCGGGTTGGTGGTGGCGCCGTCAACTATTCCCCAGGACATGGCCTCGCGAATCTCGCCGATGTCGGCACTGTCGATAAAAATTTTCATGCTCGCTCCGCTAGCGTCGGGCCGTATTCGGCGGCCGGTAAAGAACTACTTTCTTGTCATCTTCTGCAGCGACCAGCAGCGAAGAGATCGTCGCCTCGCTTACCGGGTGCCTCAGTCCGGGGGCCAGTTCGGCCAGTGGGAGCAGCACGAAACGCCGGGCGGTGAGTTCCCGGTGGGGGATCGTCAGCTTCCGCGTCTTCATTACAACGGCATCGAAGAGGAGTATATCGAGGTCGATCTCGCGCGACACGTCCTGGTTCTTAGTGGCCTTGGTTTTTACCCCGCGCCTGCGACCCACGGCGGTTTCGATGGCGAGCAGTTCCTTGAGCAGGTCCTTGGCCTCAAAGCCAGTTATGATTTCGACCACCGCGTTAAGAAACCAGTTGCGGGTGCGGCCGTGGGGTTCGGTCTCGTACAGGGAGCTGCGGCCGGTAATCCTGGTGTCGGGCAGCTCGGCGATGGCGGACAGTGCCCGTGAAATGTGGTCTTCTCGGTCGCCGAGGTTGCTGCCGATGGCGATGTAGACCCGGTGTTCCATTAACGCACGCGGCTGTAGAGCGGTGAAAATCGCTGGGGCTCTACGGTGGTCTGTGAGGGGAGGCCCTTGAAATCTCCGTGTTTACCAGCAGTTACAGCCAAGGGCAGGGTTTATCGTGAATCGACACAGCCTGCAAATCGGCTGTTCGGGTGCCGGGCGGGTTATTCAGGGTTTCCGGAGGGGCCGGCCGACGGTCCGCGCCCGGCCTCAAGCCGGCTCAAGCCCGCAGACCTGCCGCATTCCGTACAGGCCCGGCTGCCGTCCGGCTACCCACAGCGCCGCCCTGAGCGCGCCGCCAGCCAGGCAGTCACGCGACGCGGCCCTGTGCGTAAGTTCGAGTCTTTCGCCCGTTCCCACGAGCATGACGGTGTGATCGCCCACCGCGTCGCCGCCGCGAAGTGCGACCACGCCTATTTCGTCGTCCGGCCTTTCGCCGATCATGCCTTCCCTGGCCGTTGCCAGGGAGGCCGGCAGCTCCAGCCCTCGGGCGGCGGCAGCGGTGGCGGCCAGCGACAGCGCAGTCCCGCTGGGGGCGTCCTTTTTGAGGCGGTGGTGCAGCTCCAGGACTTCGCAATCAAAACCGCTCCCGAGAGCCTTGACCGCTTGCTCGACGAGGCTGTCGAGCACAGTGATGCCCACGCTCATGTTCGATGCCATTACGGTAGCTGTGCGTGCGGCGAGCTCTTCGGCGCGGGCTCGCTGTTCCGGATCGAGCCCGGTCGTGCCCACAACTACTGGCGCGCCGTTGCCGGCCGCGAACTCGAGCTGGGCCAGCGTGGCGGCGGGCGAACTGAAATCGACTATCACCGCCCCCTTGGTCCACGAGGCCTTCAGGTCATCGCCGATGGTGACGCCGCTGGCCGCGACCCCGGCCGCGAGGCCAGCGTCCTGGCCCAGGGCCGGGTGGCCCGGTGCCTCCAGCGCGCCCGTTACCCGCAGCCCGTTCTCTTCGGCCAGCGCTATTATCCGTCGGCCCATACGTCCGCCGGCTGCGCACACCGTTATGTCTACCAGCTTGCCCATTATCCTTTCACCTTTATCCCCGCAACAGTTCGTAGCCGCGCATGACGGCTTCGAGCGCCGAGCTGTTTTCGCCCGTCATGGGTGTAAGTGGCAGTCGCATCTCGGCCGAGCAACGGCCGGCAAGCTGCATGGCTGTCTTGACCGGTATGGGGTTGGTCTCCAGCGACATTGCCTGCATGAGGGGGAGAAGCTCGCGGTGGATGTTGCGCGCGTTCTCCATCTGCCCCGCGGCAGCCGCGTCCACCAGCGCCTTCATGCGCGCGGGCAGCAGGTTGGAGACCACCGCTATGACCCCGCCGGCACCCAGGGCCATCAGCGGCAGGGTGAGCGAGTCGTCACCCGAGAGCACCGTCAGGTCGTCGCCGGCCAGCTGCATTGTTCGCATGGCCTGGTCCATGGACCCGGCGGCGTCCTTGAGCGCCACGATGCCAGGTATCGCTGCCAGCTCGGCCAGGGTCTCGGGCAGCAGGTTGACGCCCGTTCTGCCGGGGATGTTGTAGACCACCAGCGGCAGGTCGGCGGCCTCGGCCACCGTGCGGTAGTGAACCACGTGGCCGGCCTGGGTGGGCTTGTTGTAGTAAGGGGATATCAGTAGCGCGCCGTCCGCACCGGCGCTGCGAGCAAAGCGCGTCAGCTTTACCGACTCGGCGGTGGAGTTGGAGCCGGTGCCGGCCAGCACCTTCAGCCGGCCGTCGGCGGCCTTGATGACGGCGCTGATCACGCGCTCGTGTTCGTCGTGGCTCATGGTGGCCGACTCGCCGGTGCTCCCGCAGGGGACGACGCCGTCGATGCCGGCCTCGGCCTGCAGGTCGACCAGCCGGGCGAGGGCCTCGGCATTGATCTCGCCGTCGCTAAAGGGGGTTACCAGTGCTGTCCAGGTTCCTTCAAACACGCTCGTTGTTCCTTTTGCCCTGATTCATCCAGGCACGCTCACCGTGCCACGAAAACTCTCTTCGACGGGGCCTGTCATGAACACCCGGCCATCCCCGCGCAGTTCTATGTACAGTTGTCCGCCATTAAGAACCACCGTGGCGTTGCTGTCGCAGCGACCGGTACGGTGGGCGGCCACCACCACGGCGCAGGCCCCGGTGCCGCAGGCCGCGGTTTCGCCCGAGCCCCGCTCCCACACCCGCATGGTGAGCTGCCCGCGGTTGTCTACGCGCACAAACTCGGTGTTGACGCCCGAGGGAAAGAACTCGTGGCTGTCGAAGGCCGGGCCGATGCGTTCGAGGTCAAGGCCTTCTGGGTCCTCGTCGAAGGTCACGCAGTGGGGGTTGCCCATCGACACGCAGCTGACCGTCCAGCTTCGCCCGTCTACCAGCAGCGGCACATCAAACTGCTCACCGTCGGCGTTGACCGGTACCTGCCTGCCCTCGAGAACAGGCGGCCCCATGTCCACGGTCACCGATCCGACCTTGCCGTCGGTCACGTGCAGCTCGAGAGCCTTGTTACCGCAGTCGGTTTCGACCAGCAGGCTGTTGGAAGTTCCCACCAGCCCGCGTTCGTAGACGAACTTGGCCAGCCCCCTGATGCCGTTGCCGCACATGGCGCCGCGGCTGCCGTCGGCGTTGTACATCTCCATGCGGAAGTCAGCCTTCTCTGAAGGGCAGACCAGGATCAGTCCGTCGGCGCCAATGCCTCCCCTGCGCGGTGACAGGCGGCGGCTGAGCTCGCCGGGGTTTTCGAGCGAAGCCCGGGTGCAGTCGACAAACAGGTAGTCGTTGTGACAGCCGTGAATCTTGGCGAGCTCGAGTTGCATGGGGCTCAGTGGGCTATTCTCCCGACAGGTGGCCCGGGATGGCCTCGCCCGCGAACAGCGACTCCACGGTTTCTCTTTCGCGCACGAGGTCCCAGCTGTCGCCGTTGACCAGTACCTCGGCCGGCCGAGGCCGGGTGTTGTAGTTTGAAGCCATTACGAAACCGTATGCACCGGCGCTCATGATGGCCAGCAGTCCGCCTGCTTGGACGTTGGCCATCAGCCTTTCCTTCGCAAAAAAGTCGCCGCTCTCACAAATGGGACCAACCACGTCAGCGGTGATCGTGCCTTCGCCGTCCTCTACCGCCTCCACGTCGTGGTGCGCGGAGTAAAGCGAGGGGCGGGCGAGGTCGTTCATGCCCGCATCTACCACGACGAAGTTTTTCTCGTGATTGCCCTTGTGAAACAGCACGGTGGTGAGTAATACACCGGCGTTGGCAGCTATGGAGCGACCCGGTTCCACCACGATGGTGAGCCCGCGGCCCTCGAAGACGCGCAGCAGGGTGGCCGCCCACTCGTCGGGGCTCGGCGGTGACTCGTCCTGGTAGGTCACGCCCAGGCCGCCGCCCATGTCGACGTAGCCTATCGGTATCCCCGCACTGTCCAGGCGGTCGAGCAGGGAGGTTATACGCGTGGCGGCTTCTTCTATCGGCGAGCTGCTCACGAGTTGCGAGCCCACGTGGCAGTCGATGCCCAGCACCTCTATGCCCTCCAGTTCGGCAGCCCGGTGGTAGTGCTCCACGCATTGGTCTGCGGCTACGCCGAACTTGCTGTCGGCCAAGCCGGTGGCGATGTACGGATGGGTCTGGGGGTCGACGTCGGGGTTGACGCGCAGGGACACCGGGGCCGTGGTTTTCATTTCAAGGGCGAGCTGGCTTATCAGCTCGAGCTCGGCCAGCGACTCGACGTTAAACATCAGGATGCCGGCATCCAGGGCGGCGCGGATCTCCCAGGCCTGTTTGCCTACTCCGGAGAACACCACGCGGGACGCCTCGCCGCCGGCGGCCAGCACGCGGGCCAGCTCACCACCCGAAACGACGTCGAAGCCGGCACCCTCGTTGGCCAGCGCTCGCAGTACCGCGAGGTTGGAGTTGGCCTTTACCGAGTAGCAGACGAGGTGGGGGTGGTCGCCGAAGCCTTTGCGCCAAGCGCCCAGCTGGGTTCGGAGCGCAGCCAGGCTGTACACGTAACAGGGCGTGCCTACCGCCTCGGCCAGCTCGGACAGGGCTACGTCTTCGGCGTAGAGGCTGCCGTTCCTGCGGTTGAAAAATTCCATCTCAAGGCATCGGCCGGGGGGGGGCGGCCGCGCGAACTATAGTCGCGGCTATTCGGCAAGGCCAGTCAGTCGCGGCTTTCAGTCCGAGAGCAGCTCGCGTGCAATTTTCAGCGTGCTCACCGACAGCACCTTTACGCCTATGCTGCGAAAGAAGCCCCGCAACGGGCGGCCAGGGCCAATCTCGATCACGCGCTCGGCGCCAGCGGCGAGCAGCGGCATGTTCTCGTTCCAGAGCACGGGCGAGCAGACCTGCATGGCCAGGCCGTCTACGATCCTGGCCGCGACCGGCTCGTGGAAGCCGCCGCTGTGGTTGCTGGTCACGCTGCCCGCGCGTTCGGGTTGCCAGCCGTCGGCAGAATCTTCGAGCAGCGGTCGCAGGCTGTCGGCCACCGGGGCCATCAGCCGGGAATGAAACGGCGCCGACACCCTCAGCTCAACCAGCCTGGCGCCCGACAGGGCAGGGTGCGCGGCTATCCTTTTGCCAGCCTCGGCCACCGCGCTGGTCTCTCCGGCGATGACCGCCTGTTGCGCCGAGTTCAGGTTGGCGATGTCAACGCCGAGCTCGGTCACGAGCTCGAGCAGTGCCTGTTGGTCGAGCCCGCGGGCGGTGACGGCCAGCATGGCGCCGGTAACCGTTGTCCCGCTGTCCGCGGCAACGCAGTCCTGCATCAGTCGGCCTCGTTGCCGGCACAGGCGCAGGGCCTCGGCGGTGGGCAGTACACCGGCAGCCACGAGCGCCGCGTACTCACCCAGGCTGTGGCCTCCCCAGCAGCTGTCGGCCAGGTCAAAGTGGGCGCGCAGTGACTCCAGCATCGCCAACTCGACGGTGAGTATGGCGGGCTGCTGAAACTCGGTATGCTGCAGCCGGTCGTCCTCTTCGAAACACAGAGCCTGCATGTCGAGCTCGAGAGTGTCGGAGGCCAGTTCGAAGACCAGCCGGGCCTGCTCGAACTCGTCGTGGAAGTCTCGCCCCATGCCGGTTTTCTGGCAACCCTGGCCCGGGAAAACCACGCTCGTGGTCATCTGTTGAGACACTTGAGCGGCGAACCCCTCTGCCCGTCTTTGAGAAACGGCGTCACCCTGAAATCGGGGATACCCGGTCGGGCGGTCGTGTCGGTGTGCGCCCAGTTGCTACGCGGGTTGACCCGCTTGGAGTCGGTGACCGGCAGCGTGGATATGACTTCCCATTCGCCGTTGGCCGACAGCCGCTCGATCTCAAAACCGGCGAGGTCGTCGAGTCTCGTTCCGTCCACGCTTGTTGCTGGTCGTTTCCAGCTCAGGGTAACGCTGCCGTCGGCATTGCGGGTGGCCAGGGCCTGGCCGATCATCAGCGGGGCTGTGTTTTCCGGAGGTCGCGGCGGGGTGCGCACCCCGCAGGCGCCAAGAAGCAGCACGGCCGACAAGAGCACGGCCGACAAGAGCACGGCCGACAAGAGTCCAGTCCTGCTCAGCGTTGCTGGCTGCGAGTTGCTTTTCAACGGTCGAGCGAGCGCAGCCGCCTGGCCACGTTGCTGCCGGCGGTACCCGGCCCGGACTTACGGCGTGCCACGGACTTGTCCGGGTCGAACACGTCGGTGATGTCGTCGGCTATGACGCTGGAGTAGGGCTTGAGCTCATCGCTGGATAGCGAGGCCAGGTCTACGCCGCGCTCGAGACAGTCGGCCACTACTCGTCCGGTGACCTCGTGGGCCTCGCGGAAGGGCAGACCACGGGCCACCAGGTACTCCGCCAGGTCGGTGGCCAGCAGCATGCCGTCGGAGGCCGCCTCCCGCATGGCGTTGGTGTCAAAGGTGAGCGACAGCAGCAGCGCGGTCATGATGCGCAGCGATCGCTCGGCGGTGTCAGCGCTGTCGAACAGCGCTTCCTTGTCTTCCTGCATGTCGCTGTTGTAGGCCAGGGGTAATCCCTTGACCACGGTCAACAAGGCCACGAGGTTGCCGTAGATACGTCCCGATTTACCCCTGACCAGTTCGGCTATGTCGGGGTTCTTTTTCTGCGGCATCATCGAGCTGCCGGTCGAAAAAGAATCGTGCAGGCCCACGAAGCCGAACTCGCTCGAAGCCCATAGCGTGATCTCGGTGGCAAGGCGTCCCAGGTGGCTGAACATTATGGCGGTGGCCGAGAGAAACTCGATGATGAAATCCCTGTCCGACACCGCGTCGATGCTGTTGGTCGCAACCCGTCCGAATCCCAGCTCGGCGGCGACCAGTCTCGGGTTAAGCGGCAGCGTGCTACCCGCCAGCGCGCCGGCTCCAAGCGGCAGCACGTCAACCCGCGTGAGGCAGTCGGCCAGTCGTGTCGAGTCGCGCTCGAGCATGTCGTGGTAAGCCAGCAGGTGGTGTCCGAGCAGCACCGGCTGCGCCCTTTGAAGGTGGGTGTAACCGGGCATGATGGCGCCCTCGTTGTCCTTGGCTACCTGCCGCAGGCCAGCCTGCAGTCCGGCGATGGCGTCGCTGAGCCCGGCGATGGCGTCCTTGACGAACAGCCTGACGTCGGTAATGACCTGGTCGTTGCGGCTGCGCCCGGCGTGCAGGCGCGCGCCCACGGAGCCGATCTTTTCGACCAGCCGCCGCTCTATGGCCATGTGGATGTCTTCGTCGGCCACCGAGGGGACGAAGCTGCCCTCGTCGAGTTCGCTGCCGATCTGCTTGAGCCCTCGAACGATTCGTGTCGAATCGGCGATGCTGATTATTTTCTGCGCGGCGAGCATGCGCGCGTGGGCCGTGCTGACCCGTATGTCGTAGGGGTACAGACGGATGTCAAAGCCAATAGACGCGGTAAACGCCTGCGCGTCCAGGTCGGTGGACTCACCGAAGCGGCCACCCCAGCTCTTGCTGCCCGCCGGAGCGGTTTTTTTCCGGGCTGGTTTCTTCGCGGCAGCTTTCTTCCGAGCTGGCTTCTTCTGCGCTTTGGGTGTTGTTGTTTTTCGAGTCGTCATGCTTGTTGCGTTGTCATGTATTGAGCGCTGCCCTCTTCAGCCTGGCTTTGATTGCGCCAGCTTCTGCCTGATTTTCAGCCTCAGTGCGTTCAGTCGGATGAAGCCGCCCGCGTCGGCCTGCGAGTAGACGTCGTCCTCTTCAAAGGTCGCCAGGGAGGGGTCATAAAGAGAATAGTCCGAGCGCCGCCCCACGACCTGGGCCGAGCCCTTGTACAGCTTCATTCTTACCGTGCCGTTCACCTGGGCCTGGGACTGGTCGATGGCGGCCTGCAGCATCTCGCGCTCGGGCGCGAACCAGTAGCCGTAGTACACCATCTCGGCGTAGCGCGGGATGAGCGAATCTCTCAGGTGCATGACCTCGCGGTCCATCACCAGGGATTCCAGCGCCCGGTGCGCCGTCGTGAGGAGGGTTCCGCCCGGGGTCTCGTACACCCCTCGTGATTTCATGCCGACGTAACGGTTTTCGACGATGTCGGCCCGGCCCACCCCGTTGCGTCCCGCCACCGTGTTGGCTTCGCTCAGCAGTTCAAAGGGAGACAGTCGCTTGCCGTCGATGGCCACCGGGTTTCCCTGCTCGTAGTCGATCTCCACGTACTCGGCCTTGTCGGGGGCCTCCTCGGGCGACACCGTGGTCAGAAACATGGAGTCGTCGGGCTCCGACCACGGATCCTCGAGGTCGTGGCCCTCGTAGCTCACGTGGAGGACGTTGCGATCCATGCTGTAGCTTTTTTCTTTTGTGCCCGGCACCTCGATGCCGTGCTTGTCGGCAAAGGCAAAAAGCTTTGACCTCGAGTTGAGGTTCCAGGTCCGCCATGGCGCCACCACGGCGAACTGGGGCGCGAGTGCGGCGAAGGTGAGCTCAAACCTGACCTGGTCGTTGCCCTTGCCCGTGGCACCGTGAGACACGGCGTCCGAGCCGGTCTCTTCGGCTATTTCGACCTGCCGCTTGGCTATGATCGGCCGCGCTATGGAGGTGCCCAGCAGGTAGGTCCCCTCGTACACCGCACCGGCCCTGAGCATGGGGAATACAAAATCGCCGACGAACTCCTCGCGCAGGTCTTCCACGTAGACCTCGCAGGCGCCGGTGGCCATGGCTTTCTCGCGCAAGCCGGTGAGCTCCTTGCCCTGGCCCACGTCGGCGGCGTAGGCCACCACCTCGCAGTCGTAGGTTTCCACGAGCCACTTGAGGATGACCGAAGTGTCGAGCCCGCCACTGTAAGCCAGTACGATTTTTTTGATGGAGTCGTTCAGGACCCTGCCTCCGTTGCTTCGAGCAGCCACACGAGCAGAGCCTTCTGCGCGTGCATGCGGTTCTCGGCCTGCCTCATGACCACCGACGCGGGACCGTCGATCACCTCGTCGGTGATTTCTTCGCCCCTGTGAGCCGGCAGGTCGTGCATAACAATAACCCCGTCGGCGGCTTTGTCGACCACCGACTGGTTGAGCTGGTAGGACGCGAAGGCCTGCAGCCGCGTCGCGGTTTCTTCTTCCTGTCCCATGCTCGTCCAGACGTCGGTGTAAAGAACGTTGGCCCCATCGGCCGCCTGGTCGAGGTCGTGGGTGATGGTGATGCTGCCCGCAGCAGCTGCACACGCGCGCTCGAGTACGCCGGCGTCGGGTTCGTAGCCCGCCGGGCAGGCCAGCGTGAAATCAAACCCCAGCTTCGACGCGGCCACCAACCAGGAGTTGACCACGTTGTTGCCGTCGCCGAGAAAGGTTACCCGCACATCGTCCAGGCTGCCCCTGCTCTCCTGTATGGTGAGCAGGTCGGCGATTACCTGGCAGGGGTGGGCGAGGTCGCTCAGCGCGTTGATGACCGGCACCGAGGCTTCGGCGGCCAGTTCTTCTATCGTCTGCTGCGCGAAGGTGCGCGCGGCGATGACGTCTACCCACTGTGACAGCGCTCGGGCGACATCGGTCACGCTCTCGCGCTTGCCGAGTCCTATGTCGTCGGGTGCCAGGTAAACAGTGTGACCACCCAGCTGGAACATGCCGGTTTCAAAAGTTACCCGTGTGCGCAGGCTGGGTTTCTCGAACACCAGCGCCAGCGTTCGCCCGGCCAGCAGCGGGTGGGCCTGCCCCTGGGCGAGTTGCTGCTTGAGCTGTGCGGCCAGCGCCAGCAGGCTTAGCAGTTCTTCGGCCGAAAGGCCGTCAAGTGTGACCAGGTCTCGTTTCATTTATTCAGCTTACCTTTTCCAGTCCCGAGTTCTTTAACGCGGAGCCCAGCAGGTCAAGGCCCTCGTCTGCTTCCTCTCGTGTGAGGGTAAGCGGCGGCAGCAGTCGAAGCACGGTGCCGGCCGCCGCGTTCACGAGCAGGCCCAGTTCCAGCGCCGCCAGCACCAGGGGGCCGGTCGGCTTTAAAAACTCCACGCCCAGCATCAGGCCGCGTCCGCGGACCTCGACGACGTCGGGGTGGCCCTCAAATAAGCGACGCAGCCCGGCGGCCAGGTATTCGCCTGTTTCCCGGCAGTTTTTCAGTACGCCTTCCTTGTCAAAGCTGTCGAGCACGGCCAGGGCTGCCGCGCTCGCTACCGGGTTGCCGCCAAAGGTAGAGCCGTGGCTGCCGGGCACCAGGGCGGCGGCTACCTGCTCTGTGGCCAACACCGCGCCCACCGGCAGACCGCCGGCCAGCCCCTTGGCAGTGGCCAGGATGTCGGGTTTTACGTCTTCGCCCTCGCAGGCAAAAAGGGTTCCCGTTCGGCCCATGCCGGTCTGAACCTCATCGAGAATCAGCAACACGCCCTCGCGGTCGCAGATACTGCGCAGCTCGGCCAGGTAGCCGGGCGGGGGAAGCACCACGCCGCTTTCGCCGAGTATGGGTTCCACGAGCACGGCAGCGGTGTCGGGGTTCACGGCGGCGGCCACGGCCGCGGGGTCACCGTACTCCACGTGCACAAAGCCCGGTGGCATGGGTCCGAAGCCTTCGCTCAGGGCGGGTTGCCCGGTTGCCGCCAGCGCTCCCATCGTCCTGCCGTGAAAAGAACCGAATGCGGTCACGATTTCGTGTCGGTCGGGATCAGCCCTGCGCGCCATTTTTATGGCTGCTTCGATGGCCTCGGTACCGCTGTTGCACAGGAAAACCCGGTCGGCGAAACTGAGTTCGCAAAGTCGCCGTGCGAGTTCGGCTCCAGGTGCGTGGCTGTACAGGTTCGAAGTGTGCAGCAGCTTGCCGGCCTGCTCGGTGATGGCCTCAAGCAGGGCGGGGTGGCCGTGCCCGAGGCAGCTGACGCCCAGGCCGCTGAAGAAATCCAGGTAGCGCCGCCCGCCTTCGTCCCACAGGTAGCGGCCTTCGCCTCGGGTGAAGGCAACGGGGAACCTCGCGTAGTTGCCCACCGCGAAGTTCTCGGTGATCTCGACACTGGGCTGGGTTTTCTCAGCCACCTCAGGACGCTCCATCTTCTGTATCGAGTACCAGCTCGGTGCCGACACCGGTATTGGTGAAGATCTCGAGCAGCACCGCGTGGCTGACCCTGCCGTCGATGATGTGGACCTGGCTCACGCCACCAGCCAGGGCGTCGAGCCCGCACTCTACCTTGGGGATCATGCCGCCTTCTATTGTGCCGCCGTCTATCCAGCTCCGCGCCTGCGGGGTCGAGACCCTGGGGGACAGCTCACCGTCGCTACCGCGTATGCCCTCTACGTCGGTGAGCAGCATGAGCTTGGCCGCGCCCAGCGCACGGGCGATGTGCGAGGCCGCGAGGTCGGCGTTGATGTTGTAACTGAGTCCATCGCTGCCCGCGCCGATGGGGGCGATGACCGGGATGTAGTCGGTGGAGATAAACTTTTCGAGCACCCCGGGGTTCACCCGCGTCACCTCGCCCACCTGTCCCAGGTCTACTGTTTCGTTGGAGCCCTCCACGACGACCTTCATCGGCACGGCTTCAAGCAGGCCACCGTCCTTGCCGCTCAGACCTATGGCCTGACCGCCGTGGCCTTGGATCATCGACACGATACCCATGTTGACGGTGCCGCCCAGTACCATCTCGACCACGTCCATGACCGCCTTGTCGGTCACCCTCATGCCCCTGACAAAGCGCGTCTCAACGCCGCTGCGCTTGAGCGCTTCGCCTATCTGCGGGCCGCCGCCGTGCACCACCACCGGGTTCAGGCCCAGCGATTTAAGCAGCACCACGTCCTCGGCAAAGCCGTTCCTGAGTTCATCGGACAGCATGGCGGCGCCACCGTACTTGATAATGATCGTGCGTCCTGCAAAGCGCTTTATGTAGGGTAGCGCTTCGAGCAGTACCTCTGCTTTGGCTATGAGCTTGTTCATCGGTGTCTTATGCAGCTTTCACTCGCATAGCCGGGCAGCGCTCGCCCGGCCGGCCGGAGTCAGAGTATATAGCGCGAAAGGTCCTGGTCTTCTACGATGGCCGACAGCTTTTCATTCACATAATCGGCGTCTATGAGCAGCCGGCTGCCCGAGCGCTCGGGGGCCTCGAAGGATATTTCGTCCAGCAGCCGTTCGAGCAGGGTGTGCAGCCGCCGCGCTCCTACGTTTTCAGAGCGTTCGTTGACCTCGGCCGCCATGCCGGCCAGCGCGTCAATGGCCGACGCTTCAAATACCAGCTCCACGTTCTCGGTTTCGAGCAGGGCGGAGTACTGGCGGGTCAGCGCGTTGCGCGGCTCGGTCAGGATGCGTACGAAATCGTCGCGGTCCAGCGCGTTGAGTTCCACCCTGACGGGAAACCGTCCCTGGAACTCGGGGATGAGGTCGGCGGGCTTGGCGACGTTGAAGGCGCCCGAGGCGATGAACAGCACGTGGTCGGACTTGACCATGCCGTGGCGGGTCTTGATCGTGGAGCCTTCGACTATGGGCAGCAGGTCCCGCTGCACGCCTTCCCTCGACACGTCGGCTCCCATTGAGCCGTCGCGACCGCAGATCTTGTCGATCTCGTCGATGAAGACTATGCCGCTTTCTTCAACCCGCCTGATGGCCTCGGTGGCTACCTCGCCCCGGTCGAGCATGGCCTCGGCCTCCTGGGCTGTGAGCTGTTCGAGCGCGTCGGGCACCTTGAGCTTGTGCTGCCGTGGCTCGCGCATCCCCTGCAGAAAACTCCCGAGGCTGTCCTTGAGGCTGGAGGTGCCGTCGTCCATTCCCTGCGGGCCGAGTATCTCGAGCATGGGCATCTGCTGGGTCGGCTCCACCTCGACTTCCCTGTCGTCGAGTGCGCCCTCGCGTAGCATGCGGCGCAGCTTTTCACGGGTGTCAGCGTTCTCGGGCAGGCTCTCCGGTCCGCCGTCGGCCACCATCGCAGGGTCCTTGCCCGGCAGCAGGGCGTCGAGCACCCGCTCCTCGGCCCGTTCGGCGGCCCCGACCTGGACCTTTTTCTTCTCTTCTTCCTCGACCATGCTTATGGCCAGCTCGGTGAGGTCGCGGATGATCGATTCCACATCGCGGCCCACGTAGCCCACCTCGGTAAAACGCGTGGCCTCCACCTTGACGAAGGGCGCGTCGGCCAACTTGGCCAGCCTGCGCGAGATCTCGGTCTTACCCACTCCGGTGGGGCCGATCATGATGATGTTCTTGGGCACGATTTCTTCGCGCAGCTCGCTGTCGACCTGCAGCCGCCGCCAGCGGTTGCGCAGGGCGATGGCCACTGCCCGCTTGGCCTCCGACTGGCCAACTATGTAACGGTCGAGCTCCGACACGATCTCCCGTGGTGTCATCGGGTAGTCGTTCACGGGAGTTCCTCGATGACTATGTGGTCGTTGGTGTACACGCAGATACGGCCGGCGATTTTCATGGCCTCGTGCGCCGTGTCGGCCGCCGACAGCTCGGAATGGCCCAGCAGCGCTCTTGCGGCGGCAAGCGCGTAGCTACCGCCCGAGCCGATGGCTATTACCCCGTCGTCGGGCTCTATGACGTCGCCGGCTCCCGAAATCAGCAACGAGGCCTCGCTGTCGGCGACGATGAGCATGGCCTCCAGCCTCCGCAATACGCGGTCGCTGCGCCAGTCCTTGGCCAGCTCCACGGCCGCGCGAACGATCTGGCCGTTGTACTGATCGAGCTTGGCCTCGAATTTTTCAAACAGGGTAAACGCGTCTGCCGTGGCCCCGGCGAAGCCGCCCAGCACCTTGCCTCCGTACAGCCGGCGGACCTTGCGGGCCGAGTGTTTCATGATCGTGTCGCCGGTGGACACCTGCCCGTCGCCGGCCAGGGCTACCCGGTCGTCGCGGCGGACGGCGATAATGGTCGTTGCGTGCATCGCCGCAGAGGTTGCCCTGTTCGCGGCTAAGAATCCAAGCAGTCCCTCGTTTTCAGGGGCAGCGCTAGGTGGGTAGATGGGTGGGCAGGCCGCGTTCAGGCCCGCGGGTGGGCGCGGTCGTAGACCTCCGAGAGGTGCTTCATGTCCAGGTGGGTGTACTTCTGAGTAGTCGAGAGTGAAGCGTGCCCGAGCATCTCCTGTATGGACCTGAGGTCGGCCCCACTTTCGAGCAGGTGGGTGGCAAAGGAGTGGCGCAGCGAGTGGGGTCCCACGCGCGCGCTCAGCCCTGACTCGAGCAGGCGCCGGTCGAGCACGCGCCCGGCGCTGCGCGAGCTCAGTCGCGAGCCCGACCAGTTGACGAACACCGCGTCGACGTCGCTCCGCTTTCGCGTCCAGCCGTGGCGGTAGTGGGCCAGCGCGTCGAGCGCGCGGCTGCCCACCGGTACGATGCGTTCCTTGTTGCCCTTGCCCATCACCCTGACCACCCCCAGCTCCTGGTTGACGTCGGGCCAGTCCATGCCCACGCACTCGGAGGCACGCAGGCCGCAGGAGTAAATGACTTCGAGCAGGGCGCGATCCCTGAGCGAGGCGTCGTCGCTGCCCGCAGTCGCCTCCAACAGGGTGTCGACGTCCTCTACCGACAGGCAGGGTGGCAACACGGCGGGCACGCGCGGGGACTTCATGCCCTCGCCCGGGTCGGCGAGCAGGCCGTCTCTCGAAAGAAAACGAAACAGGGTTCTGAGCGACGACAGGTTGCGGGCCAGGGTGCTCCGACGGCAGTCGGGCAGGCGCGAGGCCAGCCAGGATTTCACGGCCCCCGAGCCGGTGGCCACCAGCTCGTTGCAATCCGGCGACCGGCCCTGCATGAAACCGCGCTCGTAGAGAAATATTACGTAGCGGCCTATGTCGCCCATGTAGGCGCGCACGGTGTTGGCCGAGTGCCCGCGCTCGACGTGTAGGTAGCGGGCAAAGCCGAGCAGCTCGCCCAACAGGGGCGCGTCGCTGGCCAGCCCGGCCGCTTCGCGTGCCTGCTCCAGTCTGCGATGGGCCATGGTTTCCCAGCCTGTGCCCGATCGAGATGAGTCTGCCTGTTCCACGACCACTGCTGCCATGGTAACAATACCGGGGTGGGCCGACAAAACATTCGTAACAGGCAGCAGTTTCTCCGCGGGGAAAGGGTCGAATTCGCTGGTCGTAGGGGCAACATCCTGGTGGGCGACGTTCATCGTCCCTCGAGCGAGCGCTGCCCGTGGCTGCTGCTCTGCCACGGCATGGAATCCACGCGCGGCGGTACCAAGCAGCTGGCCATGGTGAAAAGATTCCTACCCCTGGGCGTTGGCATACTGCGTTTTGACTTCAGCTACGTGGGCGATTCGGAGGGCAACTTTGAAGACCTGACGCTGAGTGGCGAGGTCGAAGACGCCCTGGGTGCGATGGATTTTTTGCTCGGCTTCGAGCCTGGTCCCTGCGTCATGGTTGGCTCGAGCCTGGGCGGAATGGTGGCGCTCAAGGCGGCCACGATCCTTGGCGGACAGTTGTCGGGTGTCGCAACGCTGGCCGCCGTGGCCGAGTCGTCGCTGTTTCTGCGTGGCGTGTCGGAGGCCGACCGCGAGCAGTGGCGCAGCAGTGGCAGTCGGCCCTGGGGTGAGACGAGTTTGCGGTCGAGTTTTCTCGACGACGCCGAGGGTTTTGAACTGCTCACCCGCCTGCCTTCGTTGCAACTGCCCACCCTCATCATGCACGGGGACGCCGATACCGTGGTGCCGGTGGAGCAGGCTCACAGCCTGGCGGCAGCGGTGGCCGGGCCAGTGCGCGAAGTGATATTTCCCGGCGTGGGGCATCGTTTTGAAGAGCCCGGTGCCCTCGAAGAACTGCTCGACACGCTGCAGGACTGGCTGACCGGGAGCGTGGGGTTCAAGCTTGCCTGAGACCCGCCGGGTAAGTTGCCCGGCCTGCTCGGCTGTGTACGAGTGGGAGGGAACCCTGGGACGGCAGACCTGTTGCCCGGCGTGTTCGGCCTGGCTGCACTGCTGCATGGCCTGTCGCTTTTACGATACCAGTCGCTTCAATGACTGCAGTGAACCGGCCGCCGACAGGGTGGTGGACAAGGAGGTGGCAAACTTCTGTGACTACTGGGAGGGCAGCGCGGGGACTTCACCGGGTGACGATGAGGGGGGAGCAAAGAGTGAACTCGAAAAACTGTTCAAGGGCGGCAGCTGAGCCTGCCGCAAAAGCCCAGGCGGCCGGGTGCCCGGTTGCCCGGGGAGTGACGGCCCTGTGCTTGCCGCTGTTGCTGGCCGCGGCGCTGGCGGCCTGCGGGCCGGCAGCGGGAACGCCGGAGGCCGCGGCGAGAGACTTTCTCGACGCGCATTACCTGCTGGCCGACCTGCAGGCCGCCAGTCTGCTGACCACCGGCCTGGCGGCCAGCAAGGTGGGCGAAGAAATACGCCTGACCGAGGGGCTCGAGCGTGGTACCGACACCCGTATGCCGCGCATCAACTACCGGCTGGACCGGCAGCTCGCGGGTCCTGCCAGCGACTCTGCCAGCGACGCTCAAGCGGTGATGATGGTGTACCGCCTCACCGTGTCGCCGGTGGGGGCCGAGCCCTTCGACAAGCAGGTGCTGCTGCGGCTTGTAAAAAGCGAGGGCAAGTGGCTGGTCAGCAACTACACCGAGTCCGACGTCAGCGACCAGTAAATATCCTGGTGAAGATCAGCGGCCCTCAAAGCGCGGCGGCCGTTTCTCCATTATCGCTTTCATCCCCTCGCGGGCATCGTCGGTATTGAAGGTCATGGCCTGCGTGGTCGACTCGAGCTCCATGGCTTCGTCGATGCTCCTCTCCCAGGTTCCGGCCAGGGTTTCCTTAACCGCCCGCACGGCCACCGGGCCGCTGCCGGCCACGCCCTCCGCCAACGAGGCTACCACCTCGTCGAAGTCTTCGCCCGCTGTGCGGTTGACCAGTCCCATGGCCAGCGCTTCGTCGGCCGTAACCAGGCGGCCGGTGTAGAGCAGCTCGGCGGCAACGGCCGGGCCCACCAGTCGCGGCAGCGTCCACGTGGCCGCCATTCCCGGGTGGATGCCCAGTTTTACGAAGGTCATGCCCACCTTGGCTTTCTGGTGCATCACGCGCAGGTCGGCGCCCAGGGCAAAGCACAGCCCGGCGCCTATGGCGTGACCGTTGATCGCGGCTATCGAGGGTACGCGCAGGGCGGTTATCGACAGAAAAAGTCGGTAGAAGCTTGACCCACCGCCCAGGCCGCTGCCGTCGCCGGGGAGGCCGGCCTCGTGGGCCAGGCTCTTGAGGTCGCCGCCGGCGCTGAAGGCTCGTCCGCTGCCCCTTATGATCACCACGCGGCAGTGGGGGTCGGCGTTGATGCTCTCAACCGCCTGTTGTATCTCCCTCCCCATGGCGACGTTCATTGCGTTACGCTCATCGGGCCTGTCCAGGAGTATGGTTGTTACTCCCTGGTCGGTGCTGCTCAGTTCTATGGTTTCATACGACAAGCTTTCGTCCGACATCGTTGCTCCTCCGGGCGCCACCACGGGCATGGTTGTGGTTAGCGGCACGGGTGAACACTGTCAACGCGGCGCGAGTTGCCGTGGTACGGGCTGCGCCGATGCGTAAGCTGCTGGTAGCCGGCTGCGTAGCGCTGGCGGCGTTGCTGGGTTTTTCTCTTTCGTCGCTGCGCACCCGCATCGTGACCGACTTCGGGGTCTTCGCTGCCCGCGCACAGGAGCTGCCCGGGATGACGGCCGAATACGGCGTCGCGGGCCTGGTTTTCTTTCCCCGTCCGGCCGCCGAGATCAGCGACGTGGTCATCAGCGTAAAACGTGGCAAGCAGCCGGCCGTTGAAGTGCTCACGGCCGAGTTGGTGCGCATACGTCCGCGCCTGCTGCCCTTGCTCATTGGCAGGGTGGAAGCCGCCGGCATAGAAGTTGTAGCGCCCACGCTTCGCCTGGAGGTCGACGGGGACGGCGAGCATCTTTTATCGAGCGGGGAACCCGGGCAGCGTCCCGGCGAGCTCGCGCTGGCACTGCTCGCGCAAGTGCGATCGGTGATCGACGGTAGCGTTCAGCTGCTGGACAACAGCTACGACCCCCCGCTGACCCTGGAGCTCGGGCAGCTGGAAGGTGATTTCTGGACTGCTGCGAACGGAGGACTGGCGTTCACCGTAGAGGCGAGTCCCGCCGGCGGCGGCACGGTGAGTTCGTCGGGCACCCTGCTGGCCGGGGCCGGGCCCACGGGTGGTCACGGCCTGGATTTTGAAGTCGCCGTGAGCGGAGGCTCGCCGCAGTTGCTGCGGGGAGCCATCGGTGACTGGTTGCCCCCGTGGCTGGTGGGCGAGCTTGCCCTCGACATCAAGGGTGGTGGCTTCATTGGCGAGCGTGGCAACGATGATATGCCGGCCGAGCCGCTGCTGTTCGGAGTCACGGGCTCGGTGGGGCTGGACATGTACGGTCGTCGCGATCGCCTCGAGCTGCAGTCGACCATGTCGCTGGACGATTCCAGGCTACGCGTAAAGAGCGCCTCTCTCAGTGCCTACGGACAGGACTTTACGGCCCTGGGTTGGCTGAGCCGACGTAGGTCGGCGGAGGCTTCGATGAGGGTGCAGGCCGAGGGTGTGGAGCTGGCCGCCCTCCTGGCTGACTTCGGACTGGAGGGTGAGCTGGTGCCGCAGACCACGCTGACGGGAACCCTCAAACTCACCGGCACGCCCGAGGCCACGGCACTGCGCTACGAGGTGACCGCCGACTCGGTGGATCTCTCGCCGCTGCCCTGGTTGCAGATGCAGGCCACCGACACGAGTTTTGCGGGTGCTATCTACAGCGTTAACGCTGACCTGTCGGCTTCTTTCAAGGCCCGCGAGTTCACGGCCGGCCCGGTGACGCTCAGCGACGCGCGCTCGGGGCTGGTGTGGTGGAAGGATGTATTCCGCCTCAACGCCATGAACATGGCCATCTGGGACGGCACGGTGTCGGTGGGTGGCGCGGTATCATTGGTCAGCGGGGTATCGTTGGACAACGGGGGGGAGGACCCCGAGGGCAGGGATATACGGCTGAGCGTTGTCATCAACGACGCTGACGTGGAGGCGTTGCTCGTCGACGTCAGCGGCCTGGAGGGTTTGCAGGTAAGCGGCGCAATTGACGCCATGGCCGACCACGGTGGCCCGAACCGCAGTGAGCTCAAGTCTGCGGGCCGCCTGGCCCTGCACGACGGCGTGCTGGCCGGTGTGGACCTGAAGGGTGCAGTCCGGGCAGCGCTGGAGGGTAGGCCGGTCGACGTTGCTTCCGGTGCTGCCGCAGCCACGGGATTTGACCGCCTGGCGATGGACTTCGTGAGCGACGGCGACGGCGTTCTCATAGCTGACCTGGACGTTCGTCTTGAGGGTGGGCGCCTCAGTGGTGGTCGCCTGTCAGGCTCCGGTCGCCTGGCCGTTAGCGACAGGGCTACAGCCGGCACGAAACCGGCCAGCCTTGAGCTCGACTGCGTGCTCGAGCTGGGGGTAGACCGGAACCTGCGTGTGCCGTTGCGCATCAGTGGCCCCCTGTCGGCCCTGCGCGTGGAGGTGGACCAGGATTTTATCAGCCGTTACCGGGTAGGCGTCACCCCGCCCATGGCGGACCTGCCGAGCGAGGAGATCCCCATGGAACTGCCGTCGCTCTACACACACTTCGGGCGCTGAGTCGTGTTTTTTGCGCTCGGGCTGGCGCTCATCGTGGCGCTGTCGTTCGCCGGCTGGAGGCTGGCCAGGCGCCGGTTGCTCGCCCGCAAGCTCAGGATGCTGCCCGGGGGCAGCGCTGATACCGCGAAGAAGGTCGGCGGGTTCAAAGAGATCGACGCGGAAATCGAGCGCCGGCGTTGCCACTGCGGCGGCCGCATGAAGAGCCTGGGCGAAGGCACCGCCGGTGACCAGGACAGGCGCGTGCGCGTGGTGCGCGTGGAATGCGACAGCTGCGAAGAGCAGGGTTACCTCTACTTCGACGTGACCGTGGCCTACCACTGATGGCGGATCCTGTGAAAGACGGCCCGCCGTCCTCGTGGCCTGCCGATGCTTACAGCGAAGGGCTGGGCCTGTACCTGCTGTTTGTCGACCTGCCGCGCAGGGAGTGCGTGCATCTCAAGGTCCTGCTCGAGTCCTACGAGGGCGCCGGCGTTATCAGGACCGCGCTGCCGCATTACCGTGAAGGCCGGGCTCTCGTGGCCTTGCTGGCGGTGCCGGGTTTCTGCCAGCAGGTAGTCGCCGTGCTGGCCGACATAGACGACGTGTTGTTGGTGTCCGCGTCTGAGCTGCCGCCCGCGCTGGTCGAGTTGCAGTCCAGCGATCTGCTCGACGAACTGCGCGACTGATCGGTCGGTAGTGACGGTGGTCAGTCGTCGTTGCCGGTATCGGAGTTGTCAGTGTCGGCCTTGCGCTCGCGGCCGAATGCCCAGGCCACGCCAATCGAGAGCAGGTACAGCAGCAACAGCGGCAGCACCATCAGCATCTGCGACACGGCGTCGGGTGGCGTCAGTATGGCGGCCACCACGAACATGACCAGCACAGCGTAGCGTCCTTTCTGCAGCAAGGTTACATGGGTGACCAGCCCCATTCTGGCCAGGAAGAAAGTCGCGATGGGCATCTCGAAGGTGAGCCCGAAGGCCAGCAGCATGCGCGAGGTAAAAGACAGGTACTCGCTGATGCGCAGGGTGGGCTCTATGCCTATGCGGCTGTACTCGGCCAGGAAGAAGGGCAAGCCGACGGGAAATACCACGCGGTAGCAGAACACGCCGCCGGCGACGAAAAACATCGAGCCGAAGAATACGAAGGAACGCAGGTAGCGGATTTCTCCCAGCCGCAGCGCCGGCAGGATGAACAGCCACAACTGGTAGAGGATGACGGGCAGGGCGACGAACAGCGCTGCTACCAGTGCCACCTTCAAGCGCGTGAAAAAGGCCTCGGCCACTCCTGTGCCTATGAGTTTTACCCCTGGCGTTCCCTCGGCAGCGCTGAACAGCGGCTTTGTGAGCAGGTCAAAAAAGAATTCCGACCCGGGGTAGCACAGGGCGAAGGCCCCCAGGGTTGCAACCACGGCGATGCCCAGCCTGCGCCTTAGCTCTTCGAGGTGGCCGCTGAGCGGAAGCTCGAGCTCGGCCATCAGTCGTCGTTCCGCTTATCGCCGTCTTTGTCGTCGTCGATATCGGGCTCAGCGCTGTCGGGATCAGCGCTGCCAGTCTCGGAACTCTCAGCCTCGGAACTGGCGGGCACGCGTTTTTTGTCTATGTTTTTATCGTGGGCACTGGCGGCCTGTTCCACCTGGTCCTGCACAACGATGCGCGCGTTGTCGAGCTCGGTGGTGATGTCGGAGGTGGCCCGCCGGAACTCGGCCAGTCCCTTGCCCAGTGACTTCGCCAGGTCGGGTAGCTTCTTCGGGCCTATCACCAGCAGGGCGATGACCAGTATTACAATAAGTTCCGTGGGTCCTATGCCGAACATCGTGCAGGGCTCACGCTAGGTGCGGTGCCTGCGGCTGTCAAGGTAGAGGTCGAGCCGGTTGATAGCGGACTGCCTGCTGGCCCGGGGCAGCTATCCGGGCTAGACCGAGGGCGTGGCTGTCACCGGTTTGCTTCGCGACGACAGGTTCCGTCTCCACGACCCCGGGGCGGGGCATCCCGAGCGCGCCGAACGCCTGGCCGCCCTGGACCTGTTGTTCGACGAGCCGCGGCACTCGTCGCTCGTGCGCGTCGAGGCTCGCGCGGCCAACGACGCGGAGCTGCTGGCGGTGCATGACCAGCAGCACGTTTCGCTGGTGGCCGGCAGCGCCGGCTCCGCGCTCACCCGCTTCGATGCCGACACGGTTGCCTGCAAGGATTCCTTCGAGGCCGCCCGCCTGGCCGCGGGCGGTGCCATGGCCCTGGCCGATGCCATAGTAGAGGGCCGCGTAGACAACGGCTTTGCTGCTCTCAGGCCGCCGGGTCACCATGCTGAGCGCGATCACCCGATGGGATTCTGCCTGTTCAACAACGTGGCCGTCGTAGCCCAGCACCTGAGACGAGTGCACGGCGTGGAACGCGTGTTGATCGTGGACTGGGATGTCCACCACGGCAACGGCACTCAGCACCGCTTCTACGACGACCCCGGCGTTATGTACGTTTCGTTGCACCAGTACCCCTGGTATCCGGGCAGCGGCGCCTGTGGAGAAACCGGCCAGGGCCCGGGCGAGGGATTTACCGTCAACCTGCCGGTGGCGGCCGGCGTCGATTGGGCCGGCTACGAGTCGGCCTTCAGGGAGGTACTGCTGCCGGTGGCCGGTGCGTTTGATCCCGACTTCGTACTCGTGTCCGCCGGCTTTGACGCCCACCGCGACGACCCCCTGGCACAGGTTGGCCTGGACGAGCACGACTTTGCCTGCATGGCCTCGGACCTGCTTGAGCTGGCAGACAGCTCGGCCGATGGGCGTGCGATGTTACTGCTCGAAGGCGGCTACGAACTGGGCGCGCTGAGTCGTTCGGTGGATTCGGTGCTGGGGGTGCTGGGCGGCCAACGCGTCGGCTGGCCGGGACAGGCCGAGGCCGGCCCCGACACTGAAAAAACCAGGCAGTTGCTCGCAGCGACCTGGGGCCTGTAGGCGCTTCCCGTTTCAGGGCAGCAGCGGAAAAATTTCAAGCGAGGCCGGCGCTAGCTGGTCGAGGTCGAGTTCCTCGGAATCGGCTTCGTTGATGTCCAGCCAGGCCTGGTCTTCGTGTTCGGGCTCGCTGCCGCTGCTGAAACACTCCAGCCGTGGGTCTGTGTCTTGCAGGGACGCGCGCTCGCCGGTTTCGTGGTTGATCTGCACGCAGGTTATCCCCGGCGGCATTTCGAAGTCCCTTACCGGCAGGCCCTCGTGCGCGCTGGTCATGTAGTCGAGCCACACCGGCGCGGCCACCCGTCCGCCGGTGCCGCGGGCGCCGATCTCGCGGCTGTCGTCATAGCCCACCCACACGCCCGTGAGCAGGTCGGGCGTGAAGCCAACGAACCACGCGTCGCGTTGCTCGTTGGTGGTACCGGTCTTGCCGCCCGTGGGCCGTCCCAGCGCGCGCACGCCGCGCCCGGTTCCGTTTTCGACCACGCCCCTGAGCAGTCGCGACATCAGGTAGGCGGTCTGCTCAGTGAGTACGCGCACGGGCTCGGGCAGGTTTTCTTCGAGCACGTAGCCGCGTGAGTCTTCAACCCTGGTTATGAAAACCGGCTCGTGCAGGATGCCGCCGTCGGCAAAGGGCGTGTAGGCGCGCAGCAGGTCCTTGAGCGAAACCTCTGAGGTGCCCAGGCCTATGGACAGGTTGCGGCCTATCTTGTTGCTGAAACCGAAGCGCTTTACGTAGTCGACCACTGTGTCCACGCCCAGATCCTGTACCACTCGCACGGTTACCACGTTGCGCGATTTCTCCAGCGCGCGCCTGAGCGTGGTGGGTCCGTAGAAGCGGCGGCTGTAGTTCTGCGGTCGCCACACGCTCACGTGGTCCACGTACTGGATGGGTGCGTCGAGAATGACGCTGGCCGGCGTGTAACCGTTGTCCAACGCGGCCGCGTAAACAAAGGGCTTGAAGGCTGAGCCCGGCTGTCGCCTGGCCTGGGTGGCGCGGTTGAACTCGCTCAGCGCGAAGTCAAAACCGCCGACCATGGCTTTTACCTGCCCCGTTGATGGCTCGACCGACAACAGCGCGAGCTGCACCTGCGGTTCTTGCCGCAGCAACAGGGTGGGCTCGTCGTCGTGCACCTCGGCCACCAGTTTAACGAGGTCGCCGACGTGAAAACCACGCGGCGAAACGCCGGGTTTCCACTCCAGCCCGGCCACGTCGATGGACGACTGCTGGGGGCCCACGGCCACCCTGATGATGTCGCCGTTGACGGCTACGACCACGCCCTCGTAGTCACCGTTTTCGTTGAGCGTCTCCAGGGATTCGTCGGCCCGGTCGGCGGCCAGGCGCTTATCGAGTTCGTCGGCCTCCAGGTGTCCCACCGGCCCGTGGTAGCCCAGCAGCGCGTCGATGGTGTAGGCGCCGTCGCGCACTGCCCGTTCGGCCGCCGCCTGCATATCCAGATCCATGCTCGTGTAGACCTCGAAACCCTTGTGGTAGGTAGCCTCGCGGCCGTAGGCTTCGGCCAGGTAGCGACGCACATACTCGGTGTAGTAGCTGCCCACCTTGCCGGCCGGTTTGCCCCTGGGCTGGACCTCGGCGTGGTGGCTGCTGGCCGAAGCGTAGGTGCGCGTGTCGATGAAAGCTTCTTCGTGCATGCGCCTGAGTACGTAGAGTTGTCGCTTGCGCGCGCCCTCGGGGTTGCGCGTGGGCGAGTATCGGCTGGGTGCCTGCGGCAGCCCGGCCAGCAGGGCAGCCTCACCAGCGTTGAGCTCGGCCACCTCCTTGCCGAAGTAAGACCGCGCCGCCGCGCCCACGCCGTAGTTGCCGTCGCCGAGGTAGATCTCGTTGAGGTAGAGATAGAGGATCTCGTCCTTGCTCAGCTCTTTCTCGAGCCTGAGCGAGAGCATGATCTCGCGCAGCTTGCGGCGGTAGCTGCGCTCGGGAGACAATACCAGCGATTTGACCACCTGCTGGGTTATGGTGCTGCCGCCCTGCACGACGGTACCCGCCTTGAGGTTGGCAAGGAAGGCCCGCGCGATGCCACGCGGGTCGATCCCACGGTGGCGTCGGAAGTCGGAGTCCTCGGCTGCTATGAAGGCGTTCTGTACCAGCGGCGTGATGTCGTTGACGGCCACCAGGTAGCGTTTTTGAAAGTAAAACTCGTCGACCAGGCGCTTGTCGTGGGTGTAAACGCGGGTCGCTACAGGCGGGCGGTAGTCGAGCAGGCCGTCCATGGGTGGCAGCTGCGTCCAGTACTGCTGGTATAGTATCGACCCCAGCACGCCGGCAGCTCCGCCCAGGGTTATGGCGAGCAAGGCAAGAATCCATCGTAAACGTTTCACGGGGGCAACGTGTAAAGGGTAGCCACGGTGGTCCCTTTGGTCAACGAAGGGCTTGCGGTCTCGGTCGTCCGGGGACAGTTTCAGCCCGTGGGCAATAGAAATCATTTCGTGCTGGCACTGGGTGGATTCGACCCCAGCTGCGGTGCCGGGGTGCAGGCCGACCTGCGGACTTTTGAGGCCATGGGGGTGGCCGGGGTCACCGTGGTGACCGCCGTGACCGTGCAATCGGGCGGGCCAGTGCTGCGGGTTGAGCCCGTGGCCGCCGATCTCGTGGCCGAGCAGTTCGATGAGCTGGCCCGCTGCCTTGAGCTGACGGTGGTCAAGTGCGGGCAATTACCCCTGCCCGAAACGGTGGAGATACTGGCTTGTCGTATAGAAAGGCTGAGCCTGCCGCTTGTGCTCGACCCGGTATTTGAAGCGGGGCAGGGCGGGGAGCTGGCCACGGGGGCAGCCCGCGAGGCGGCGGTCGATAGGCTGTTTCCACTTAGCACCGTGCTTACCGTGAACGCTCCCGAGGCGGCGGCCTTTACAGGCGCAAAGGTCGATGATCTCGACCAGGCCGAGCGAGCTGCCGAGGCCCTGCTGGCGCTTGGACCCCGGGCGGTGGTGGTCAAGGGGGGGCACCTGGCCGGCGACCCGGTAGACATACTCGCCACCTCGACAGGCGTAGTGCGATTGCCTAACGGACGGCGATGCGGGGCGTCGTTGCACGGAACGGGTTGTGCCTTCGCCAGTGCCCTGGCGGCGGCGCTGGCGCTTGGGCGGGCGACAGAAGACGCGCCCCTCGAAGACGCGCCCCTTGAAGACGCAGTGCGGCAGGCGCAGGCCCACGTCCGTAGCTTGTTTGACGGGGCTGTCGAGCTCGCCGGCGGGGTTTCGATACGGCGGCCTCCGTCTACTACCCCCGGTTCGCAGGCGGGGTGATTGTAAGCTGCCCTGCGGCTGATGTATATTCCGCGTGGCGGGGGCGTGGGCGGTTCCAGTAAAAAAAGTGGTGGAGGAAAACGTCGGAATGGTGCCGGCGAGAGTGCCCAGCTGCGCCTTCTCGAACGTATCACCGTGTTGGTCGGGCGCACCGAGGACACCCACGAGGCGCTCGAAGGCGTGGTCAAGCTGGTGGCGTCGCACATGGACGCAGAGGTCTGCTCGCTTTACAGCCACGACGAAGAAAGCGGCAACCTGACCCTGGCCGCGACCCAGGGCCTGCCGGCCCGCAGCATAGGGCGGGTGAGCATGTCGCGCGGCGAGGGGCTGGTCGGCCTGGTGGTCGAATCCAGCGAGCCGCTGCGAGTTGAAGACGCGCTGGCCCACGAAGCCTTCAAGTTTTTTCCCGAACTCGGCGAGGAGAAGTACCACTCCTTCCTTGGCGTGCCCGTGGGTGACGGCGACGGCAGTGGCATGCTGGGAGTGCTGGTCGTGCAGTCACGGCGCCGCCGCAGGTTTACCGATGACGAGGAGCGCCTGGTCCGCGCCGTGGCCGGACACGTACACGCGGTCATGGTCAACGCCCACCTGACCGATCAGCTGCAGCGCGAGGGGGCCGAGCGCGAGCGTTATCGCCGGGGCATGGCGCGGGCCATCAAGCGGCTCGAAAGCTTTGAGAAGCGGGCCGTCGCCACGGCCGAGAAAGACGACGGGCAGAGCCCCAGGCATCTCAACGGGCAAGGTGCTTCGCCCGGTTTCGGCATGGGCCGGGCCTTCTGTGTACGCGAGCCGGCCGACCTCGAGCTGGTCGAAGACAAGCCCGGCGGCGGCGAGTCGGTGGAGCTCAAGCGCTTCAGCGAGGCCTTGGACCGCAGCGCCGGGGAGGTGGAGCAGTCGCGTGTGCGCATGCGACTGCTGGTGCCAGAAGTGGGCGGAGCCCTTTACGAGGCCCTGAAAATGGTGCTCGAAGATCCCTCTTTCTCGCGCAAGGTGGGCGAGCAGATATCCGAGGGCATGGCCGCCGAATCAGCGCTCAAGCGGGTTATCAACGAGTATAGCGAGAGCTTCAGGAACATGGCCGACGAGTACCTCAGGGAGCGGGTGGCCGAGGTGCGCGACGTGGGCCAGAGGGTGCTGCGCAACCTGATGGGGGTGCGCAGCGTGCTCGACGCTGTGAGCGACGACGCGATACTGGTAGCCCACGAATTGTCGCTTTCGGATCTCGCCATGGTCGATCACACGCGGCTGCGCGGTATCGTTACTGCCAGCGGCGGCACGACCTCGCACGCGGCCATACTGGCCAAATCGCTGGAGATACCCACGGTGGTGGGCGTAGAGGGCGTGCTGGCGGCTTGCGGCGATGGCGATCCGATCATCGTTGATGGCAACTCGGGCGCGATCTACATACGCCCCACTGACGAGGTCGAGGCTGAGTACCAACGCCTGGACAGCAACTACCGGGCTTTCCAGGAGGAGCTGTCCGACCTGCGCGACGAGCCCGCCGAGACACTGGATGGCTACCGGGTATTGCTGATGGCCAACGTGGGTCTGCAGGCCGATCTGGATTTTGCCCGCGAGCACGGAGCCGAGGGCGTGGGCCTGTACCGCACCGAGCTTCCGTTTCTCTCCTACCGCGACTTTCCGGGCGAAGACGAGCAAGTAGCGCTGTACCGCAGCGTGTTCGAAAAGATCGCCCCCCAGCCGGTGACCATACGCACACTTGATCTCGGTGCCGACAAGTATCCATTCAGCGGCGAAAGCTCGCCCGAGGCTAACCCCTTTCTCGGCTGGCGGTCGATACGGATATCGCTCGAGGTTGAGAGCCTGTTCCAGGAACAGTTACGGGCCTTGCTGCGCGCTGGCAGGGGCTACTCGCTGCGCGTGTTGTTCCCGATGATAACCAGCGTCGAAGAACTGCGCCGGGCCAGGGAAATCTACGCCGAGTGCGTAGCCGATCTTGAATCCGAAGGCGTGGAGCTGCCCGACGACGTTGAACTGGGTGCAATGATCGAGGTGCCGTCGGCCGTGCTGAGGGCCGATGCCATCGTCCGGGAGGTCGATTTCGTGTCTATAGGCACCAACGATCTCATCCAGTACACCCTCGCCGTTGACCGTGACAACCGCCGCGTTGCGTCAATGTACCAGTCCCTGCACCCCGCCGTGCTCGAATCGGTGGCCAAGGTGGTGCGGGCGGCTCACTCCGCGGGGCGTCGGGTGGCGATGTGCGGCGAGATGGCCGGCGACCCCCTTTGCACGCTTTTTCTACTTGGTACGGGCATCGACGAACTCAGTATGGGGCCGATTTATATCCCCGTGGTGAAGAAGCTCATACGGGCCGTCAAGCGCGAGGACGCGGAATTAGTGGCAAAAGAGGTGCTTCGCTACGACACGGTAGAAGAAATAAAGGGATATTTGTTCTCCTCGCTGCGAGACCTCGGCCTTATCGAACTTGTCGAGACTTTTTCATAAGTTAGAGCGCTCGCCGGGGCTGCCGGCAAGCGAAGTTCAGGGCCGAAGAGCACACTTTAGACCGCATAATCACAGGCAGAACTTGACAGTCGGCCCCCTCTCGCTAAGCATGGAGCTACTAAAAAAACACGCCCTAGGTGAAGGGGAAAATCATGACAAAGACACAATTGGTAGAAAAACTCGCGGACGCCACCGACCTGTCGAAAACACAGTCGGCCCAGGTGTTGGATGAACTGTCCCAGATAATCGTTTCGGCGGTCAAGGCTGGGGATCCGGTCAAGCTACCGGGCTTGGGAACCTTCAAAAAGAGGGAGACCAAGGCCAGGCAGGGCCGTAACCCGCAGACCGGTGAGCCGATTCAGATCCCGGCTCGCACGAAGGCCGCTTTTAGCGTGGCCAAGGCCTTTAAAGAGGCCGTTCTCGGAGCCTGATTCTTTCGGGCCGGTATCTTCCCGGGCGATTACGCTCCGGGGAGGTATCGACCCGGTTGAGTTGGCCGCATTTTCCGGGCCGATTACGGCCCCGGAGATGTTTGGATCACACGTCTGGGGGCGTGTGTCAGCCTTCAGGCTGGGGTTTCTGCTTGCGGGAACGAAAGCGCTCGACGATTCTGTCTGTGGCCCGGTAGAATACCGGCACCACCATCAGCGTCAGCACCGTTGACAGGATCATTCCTGTCACCACGGCCACGCCCAACGGGCGCCTGCTCTCGGCGCCCGGACCACTGCCCAACGCTATGGGCAGTATCCCGAATATCGTAGAAAACGCTGTCATCAGTATCGGCCGCAGGCGCACTGAGCCGGCTTCGAGTATGGCTTCGCGTATTTCTACGCCGCGTGCACGCAGGATATTTATGTAGTCGACCAGCAGTATCGAGTTCTTGGTCACCAGGCCCATGAGCATGATGATGCCGATGAAGCTGTACATGTTCAGGGTCATGCCGGTGACCAGCAGTCCAGCGAGGGCGCCCAACACCGCCAGCGGCAGCGCCAGCATGATAGTGATGGGCTGGACAAAACTTTCGAACTGGGCGGCCAGTACAAGGTAGATGGCCATTACGGCGAACAGGAAGGTCAGCGATAGTCCACGTGAGCCACGGGCATACTCGCGTGACTCCCCGGCCAGATCGGTGGTGAAGCCCTGCGGCAACAGGTCAGCGGCGAGTTGGGAAGTGCGTTCTATGGCCTGCCCCAGTTCCAGGTCTTCCAGGTTGGCCTCCACCACCACGGCCCTCTTGCGGTTGTAGTGTATGACTTCGCTCGGTCCCACGTCTTCGGTCACCGTGACCACGTTTTCAAGCGTCACCAGCTCGCCGCTGCGGGTCCTGACGTAGATGCTCGACAGGTCGCCGGGCGACAGGCGGTGTGCGGCTTCGAGCTGAAGGATCACGTCGTAGCGCTCGTTGCCCTGCCTGAATCGCGAAACGTCGGCGCCACCGAGCAGTATGCGCAGCGAGTCGGCTATCTCCAGCGGCGATATGCCCAGCGCGGCCGCCTTTTCGCGGTCTATCTCCACGTTGAGCTGGGGCTTGTTCATCTCGAGGTCGGTGTCGACGTCGATGAAGCCGGGCTCGCCTTCGAGCGCGGTTTTGAGCAGCAAGGCCTGCCTGGCCAGCTCGTCGAAATCGTTGTGCTGGATGACGAACTGCAGCGGTTTACTGCGGCGGCTGCGTTGCAGGGCGTTCGAAGTAAGAAAATACGCGTCGGCGCCGGCTATCGATGCGGCTCTCCCCCTGAGCTCGCCCAGCACTTCGGCCATGCTGCGTTCGCGTTGGTCGTGGGGCTGAAGTCCGACGAACATTATGCCGCTGTTTACCTTTCCCGGTCCGCCGCGGGTTATGGCGAGAATGGAAAAATAGGTTGCCACTTCGGTAGTGGTGTCGAGCAGCTTCTCGACCTGTCGCTGGTAACGATCCTGGTAGTCGAGGGTCGATCCTTCCGGCGTGCTGATAACGGCGATAAAATACCCACGGTCGTCCTGGGGTAGGAACTCTTTGCCCACCGACTTGAACAGCAGCCCGCTCACCACTATCGCAAGCAGCAGCAGCGCCGCCAGCCAGCGTCCGTGGTTTAGCGACCACTCAAGCGCGCGCCGGTAGCCTCTCGAAAGAGCCTCGACGTCGGAGTCGAAACGCCGCGCCATGCTGCCCAGCACGCCTTCCCTTCGCGTCGTGCTACCCACCGAAAGGAACCTCGAGCAGAGCATGGGCGTGAGCGTGAGCGCCACGAAACTCGACGCGCTGACGGCCACCGCAACCGCGATGCCGAACTCGTAGAAGAACCTGCCCACCACGCCCGACATGAAGGCAATGGGCACGAACACTGCCAGCAGGGTGAGGGTGGTAGAGATGACCGCGAAGGTTATTTCACCGCTGGCAGTGATGGCCGCCTGTGTGCGCGTGGCCCCGTTCTCCATGTGGCGGTAGATGTTTTCCACGACGATGATCGCGTCGTCCACCACCACGCCTATCACCAGTGTCAAGGCCAGCAGGGTGAGGTTGTTTATTGAGAAATCAAGGAAGTAGAGCACCCCGAACGCGAACATGATGGCCACCGGCATCGTTATGCTCGGGATCAGCGTGGTGCGCATACTTTGCAGGAACACGAATATGACCAGCAGCACCAGCACACCGGCCACGACCAGCGACTGCTTTACCTCGCGCACCGATTCCTCGATGAAGCCCGACTGGTCGTAGGCGATGTCGAGTTGGTAGCCTTCGGGCAGTTGGCCGTCGAGCCGTCGGTGCAGGTCTTTTACACCCCCGGTTACCGTGAGCGTGTTGGAGCCCGACTGCTTTACTATGCCCAGTCCCGAGGTGGGCGTGCCGTTGAACCTGGCCCGCGTGCGCTCGTTGTTAAATCCGTAGCGGGCCTCGCCCACGTCACCTACTCGAACCGGGTGCCCGTTTCTCGTCGTGATCACCAGCTCCTCGAACTCTTCGGGCGAAGAAACCTCGCCGTGCGTCCGCACTACGAACTCGCGCCACTGGCCTTCCACGCGGCCCGAGGGAAGCTCGACGTTGCGGGTCATCAGCGCACGTTCCACGTCGCCCACAGTGATGCCGTGCGCGGCGAGCCTCGAGCGGTTAAGTTCTATGCGTATGGCCTTGCGGTTGGACCCACCCACGAGCACGCTGCCCACGCCGGGCACACCCTGGGCCAGCGGCTTGATGACCTTGTCAACCATGTGCATGCGTTCAAAGGGGTTGCGGGTGCTTGAGTGCAGGGCGAGCCACATGATGGCCTGGGCGTCGAGATCAACCTTGGATACGCGGGGCTGCTGGGCGTCTTCGGGCAGCCGCCTGCGCACGCGCGCAACCTTGTCGCGCACGTCCTGGGCGGCGGAATCTATGTCGCGCCGCAGTTCAAACTGCAGGGTGATACTGCTCACCTGCTCGGTCGATACCGAGCGTATGAACTGCACGCCTTCTATGCCGTTGAGTTCTTCTTCGAGCACCTCGGTAATCTCGGTTTCTACTACCTGCGCACTCGCGCCGGGCAGCACCGTGGAAACCGAGATGACCGGAAAGTCGACGGCCGGTAGTTCGCGGACCGGCAGGCGCGAGTAGCCAACGAGTCCTACCGCGAGCAGCGACAGCGACAACACGGTGGCCAGGACGGGGCGCTTGATACAGATCTCGGGCAGGAACATCGCTTCAGTCGTCGAGGCCGGTGGCCACGGCGTCTCCGTCGGCCAGTCGATGTTGGCCCGCAATTACCACCTGCTCGCCGGCCTCCATGCCCGCGCGCAGCTCGACTCCCCCGAGAAGACGCTCACCCAGGGTCACGGGCCTGAGCAGGGCCTTGCCATCGGTGACCACGAACACCCAGTGCTCTCCGCCTGTGCCCAGGATGGCTTGCTCGGGGATAACCACGCTGTCGGGGCGTGACTCGAGCACCAGGCTCAGCTCCACGAACTGTCCGTCTCGAAGCAGGCCGTCCTGGTTGCTGACCTCGGCCTTGAGCCTCAGCTGCCGGGTTTCGCTGTCAACAGCGGGGTCTATGAACTTGACCACGCCCTCCACGACGTCGGATCGTCCGGGTACCGCGACACGAACGGGTGTGGACTCCTTGATCAGGGCCGCGTGCTTGTCAGGAACGCCAAAGCTTATTTCTACAGGCGTGGAGTCGGTGACAACGAGAAGGGTCGTGCCCGAGCGAACGAAGTTGCCGATGTCGTAGTGCCGGTATCCTGACTCGCCGTCGAAGGGGGCCAGCAGCCGGTACTCTTCGAGCCTGCGGGTGGCGAGGTCGACCGAGGCTTCGTTCTCGCGCACCGATGCCTGAGCCCCGAGGTGGTCGGCCCGGGCGGCCTCGAGTTCTTCGACCGATACCAGCTCGTCGCCGAAAAGCCGCTCGATCCTGGACTGCCGTTGCCTGCTGACCACGGCGCGGGCCTCTGCGTTGTCCAGCGCCGCGCGGGCCACGTTGACCGACGCGCGGGCCTTGCTGTCGTCGAGTTGCACGAGCATCTGGCCCCGGGCGACGGTATCGCCTTCTACGAATCCCAGCCCGGTGATGACGCCGTCAACCTGCGGGCTTATTTCGGCCCTGAGGCTGGCCTTGACGTTGCCCACCGCGTCGAAGCGCACTTCGACCGCACGGCTTTCGGCTTCCGCGAGGGTGACGGCAGCGCGCCGTTCGGGCCGCGAAGAATCGTCGTCCGACCAGCCGCAGGCCGACAGCACGAACGTGCAGCAAGAGGCCAGTACGATGAGCCGGCATGCGGATGAATTAAGGTCGAACATGGCAACGATAGAAGATTAACGGGGCACCGCGCCGGCCGTGGAGAAGCCCAGTGTCCGAGATTAGCAGGCACACGGCAAACAGGTAGGGGTAAAACAGCCGCCACGGGGTTGTTCGCCCACTCACACGGGGGGGTGGGTGGGCCGGCTGTGCGCGTTGGTGTCAGCCGAGGTGATTAGAGAGCCAGGCGAGCAGGGCCCTGGTGGCCTCGGGGCGCAGTTCGAGGCCCGGCGAGCCGTTGTCCGATACTTCCTGCATCAGCGAAGAGTCGCTTCCCTCGATGCTGACGAGCGTGGTTTCGAGCTTCGAGCCCTCGTTGTGTTCGCGGGCGTCGAGCACGAAACGCCCGTGCTGATACAGGTCATCGGGGTACTTGTCACCCACGACCAGTAGCAGCGGTGAAGTGAGCGACAACGCGAGCCGCTCGCCCACCTGGTTGCCCAGCAGGGCGACGCCCTTCAGGGGGTTGGCCTTCTCAAAGCGCTCGAATATGGCGCCTATGGTTGCGGTGCCGCTGCCGTGTCCGACCAGGAACACGCGCTCGGTGTCTACGCGCGCGTGGTCGATGGCCCGCGTGTAGGCCTCCAGCGCGTTGGACCTGTCTGTGGCCCAGTGCCCGGGGCTGCTTCGGCCCGCACCCGGCGCGTCAAAGCGGAAGACCGCGTAGCCGTTGTCTACCAGCAACTCGGCCAGGCGTTCATACACACCCTTGCCGAGTTCAAAGTCCGCTCCCGGCGGCCAGCCGTTTCGGTCCACGCGTCCACCCGGGGGAATCATGACCACCAGTGGCGCCAGCCCCGTTGACGGAAAATCCCACTGTGCGGCCAGCACGGCGTCCACGCTTTTGAACGTGGTCTGCACCGTGGACGGGCGCTTTTCGACCTTGTCGCCGCCCCCTGTGACGGCCGCCGTCGCTGCGCCTGCTGCCAGCAGCAGGCCGAAAGCCAGTGCTGCTATAGTTTTCGCTTCGCGAAGTACCAATCGGTGACCTCCAAGCCGGTGTCCCTGGTCCGCTTCTCGGCGTCGGGCACGGTGAGCGGTGGCGGTTGTATGACGTCGTCGCCTTCCTTCCATCCCTCGGGCGTGGCCACCGCGTGCTCGGTCGTGGTCTGCAGCGACACAAGCAGCCTGAAAATCTCGTCGACGCTGCGACCGTTGGTCAGCGGGTAGTAGACCATGGCACGCAGCAGGCCGTCGGGATCGATGACAAACACGCAACGAACGGTGGCCGTGTTACTCGCGCCCGGGTGCAGCATGCCGTAGGCCGTGGCCACCGTGGTGTCGAGGTCGGCGATCAGGGGAAAGGGTATCTCGACGTCGAAGTTCGACTTGATGTTCTGCACCCAGGCTATGTGCGAGTAGATGCTGTCAATGGAAAGTCCGATGAGCTGCACGTCCCTGGCGGCAAACTCGTCGTTGCGGCGGGCGAACTCCATCAGCTCGGTGGTGCAGACCGGGGTGAAGTCGGCGGGATGTGAGAATAGCACCACCCACTTTCCCTTGAAGTCCTCGAGCTTGATAGGCCCGTGTGTTGATACGGCGTCAAATCCGGGGGCGGGCTCAAGCAGCCTGGGCAGGGACGTTACTGCCTGTTCGGTAGTGGGTTCGTTCATGTAGTGTGCCTCCGGTTCGGCGGCGGCCTGCCGCAGGTTCGGGCCTAATGTGCAGTACGGGTGGCTGTCTTGTCAAGGCGCGGCAGCCCGGGCGGGCAGTATCGGGCCTTGATTATTGGTCGCATGAACTCGGCGGGTTCAGAACTGTTCGTCGTCAAGCGGGCGGTACTGAAGTGCTTCGGACAGGTGCGCGCAGCTCACCTCGCTTTCGTCGGCGAGGTCGGCGATGGTGGACGACACGGCCTGCAGGCTGCGAGTTGACCGCGCCGACAGGTCCATGGCTTCGCTGGCCTTTCCCAGAAGTTCTTCTGCTGCCGAGGAAAACGGCAGGTGCGTTCGGCCGCGCAGGTGGCGGCGCCCGGCCGCGCTTTGTACGCGCTTGCGGACGGTGGCCGAGTTTTCAGGGCTCGTGCCCGGGTCCAACTCGGCAAAGCTGATCCTGGGCACGTGTACGTGCAGGTCTATGCGGTCGAGCAGCGGGCCGCTTATGCGATTCCTGTAACGCCGCAGTTGCTGGTCGCTGCAGCGACACTCGCGGCCCGTGCAGCCCTTGAAACCACAGGGGCAGGGGTTCGTGGCGGCAACGAGGAGAAAGTCGGCAGGGAAGGTCGCGCTGCCCGCCGCGCGACAGATGGTGAGCTCGGCCTCTTCGAGTGGCTGTCGCAGCTGGTTGAGAACCGCGGGCGAAAACTCGGGTAGTTCGTCGAGGAACAGTACACCGCGGTGGGACAGGCTGATTTCGCCCGGTCGTATGCCGGGCCCGCCTCCTCCCACCAGGCCGGGGCCGCTCACCGAGTGGTGGGGTGCGCGAAAGGGCCGCTCGGTCACCAGCGCGCCACGGGCCACACCCGCAACGCTATGCACGGCGGTGACCTCCATGGCTTCGGCCACCGACAGTGCCGGCAGCAAGCCGGGCAGCCTGCGCGCGAGCATGGTTTTGCCTGCGCCCGGCGGACCGCTCATGAGCATGTGGTGGCGGCCGGCAGCGGCGATCTCCAGTGCCCGGCGCGCCGATTGCTGACCGTGTACGTCGACGAGGTCGGAGTCGGCGCCGGTGCGCTCGGCCAGCAGCGCCTCGGCGTTGACCACCACCGGCGCCGCCTTGAAGCCCGAGCGCAGGAGCGAGAGGGTTTCGCCGAGGCTGTCGACACCGTACACGGCCAGGTCCCCGGCAAGCGCGGCCTCTTCGGCGTTGGCTCGTGGCAGCACCAGTCGCTCGAGCCCGCGGCGCGACGCGCACAGGGCGGCCGGTAGGGCACCGTTTACTGCGCGCACCTGCCCGTCCAGGCCGAGCTCTCCGAGAAAGGCCGTGCCACGCACCTGCTCGTTGTCGCTCAGCCCGGCGGCCGTAAGCAGGGCGATGGCGATCGACAGATCGAAGGCCGAGCCGGCCTTGCGTCGGGACGCCGGCGACAGGTTCACCAGCCCACGGCCGCGAGGAAAGTCAGGGGTGGTGGCCCTTATGGCCGATCGCACGCGCTCACGGCCCTCCCTGACGGCCGTGTCGGGCAGTCCCACGAAGGTGAGCTGGGGCAGGCCGGTGGAGACGCTGGCCTCCACGCGGACCAGGTAGCCCTCGACGCCTTCGTGCGCACAGGTATTGGTACAGGCCAGCACCCCCCTAATCTGTCAGGTCGGGGCGTGGTTACTCAACGCCATGGGTGTAATATAACGGTGACTGGGCCGCGAGACAGTGATATTGAAAAGCCGGATACAGAAGAAGCCTATGCTTGTGATGGTAGACAACTACGACTCGTTCACCTGGAACCTCGTGCAGTACCTCGGTGAACTCGGTGCCGATGTGGTTGTTCACCGTAACGACGAGGTAACTCCGGAAGAAATAGAACAGGCCGCGCCCCTCGGGGTGGTGGTGTCGCCGGGGCCGTGCACGCCGCGCGAGGCGGGCATCTCGGTTGAAGTCGTTCGTCGCTTCGCCGGCAAGCTACCCGTGCTCGGCGTCTGCCTGGGCCACCAGTGTATCGCGAGTGCCTTCGGCGGCAGGGTGGTGAGGGCCGACAGGCTGATGCACGGCAAGACCTCGCCAGTTGAGCACGACGGCCGGGGCGTCTTCAGCGGCCTGCCCCAGGGCTTTATCGCCACGCGCTATCACTCACTGATAGTCGAGAGAGAAAGCCTGCCTGCCGAGCTCGAGGTCAGCGCGTGGACGGCCGAGGGCGAGATCATGGGCATACGCCACAAGCAGTTGCCGGTTGAAGGCGTGCAGTTTCATCCCGAGTCGATACTCACCAGCGAGGGCAAGGCGCTGCTCGGCAACTTTCTCGGCATGGTCACCGGTGGCGACTCGGGCCCATGAAGATTCGGCCCGCGCGGGCGCTCGGGCTGGCGTTGCTGGCCCTGCTGGTTGTTGTCGGCGGCTGTGGCCCGCGCCCGGCCCCCGGGCCGTCCGGCGGCGACTATTCGGAGCTGCCCTCGATCAGGCGAACGCCAGGCGGGGTGGCCGTACCCTCGGGCTACCAGGCAGCAGTCAGCCTTGGCTCGGCGGCCGATGGAGCGGTCGTGCTGCTGGCCGACCGGCTGCGCGACGGTGATTTTAGCCTGGCCCGGATGGGCAACAGGATAAAGGCCAACCGCAGGGTCACGCTCGAAGACGACAACAGTGTAGCCATGCTTGGACGCAGCTACCGGGTAGAAAGCGCCGAGGGTTCCAATCCTTTCGTGTTGCGGGTGGAAGCCGAAGTTTTCAATAGTGACGGCGGCGCGCTGCTGGCCCTTTCCTGGAGCAGCCCGGGGCTCGAGTTTTCGCTCGACACGCTCGAACGTTTCCTGCGTGATCTCGCAGCCGGCATCAACGCTGCCGGCAGCGGTGCGGCCGACCCGACCGACATTCATTAACTCCAAGGTATTGCAGACCGGGGTCGCTCGGTAGTAGGCAATGGGGGTGAGTATTCCCCCCGATGACGAACTGTTGTGCCTGGTCGCTCTTTCCGACATGCGCGGAGCCTGGGGCGTACCCTGGCGTCGCCTGGTTGCCGATTTCGGGTCGGCGCGGGCGCTGTGGGCAGCCTCTGATGCCGAACTCGAGCTGGCGGGCTTCAACGAGCGTGGGCGGCGTCGCTTGCGCGTATTTAAGGCCTGGGAAACTCTGCGCCGCCGGCTCGACGGTTGGCGCCGGCAGCGGGTCGAGGTCTGCGGCCTGGGGGACGCCGCTTACCCCACCGCCCTGCTCACGGTGGAAGACGGTCCACTGGTCCTCTACTACCGGGGCGCCACTCCCTCTGTACACCGTCTGGCCGTAAGCGTGGTGGGCGCGCGCAAGGCCAGCGACTATGGGCTGCGCACAGCCCGCCGCCTGGGTCGCGAAGCGTCGGCTTGCGGGCTGGTGGTGGTGAGCGGCATGGCCCGGGGTATAGACTCCGAGGCGCAGCGCGGTGCGCTCGAAAACGGCTCGAGTGTGGCCGTGCTCGGGTGCAGCCCAGAGCGGCCTTACCCGCAGTCGAGCAGCAGGCTGTACCGGCAACTCCTGGAGCAAGGGACGGTGCTGAGCGAGTTTCCGCCGGGAACCGAGCTGGCCGCGTGGCAGTTTCCCCGGCGCAACCGGATAGTGACGGGCATGTCGGCGGCGACCGTGGTCATCGAGGCTGGCGAGGGAAGCGGCTCGCTGATAAGCGCAAAACTGGCCTTGGCCCAGGGCCGGGAGTTGCTGGCAGTACCCGGCCCGGTCGACTCGCGGGTGTCGCGCGGCAGCAACGCGCTCATACGCGATGGCTGCACACCTTTGCTCGAAATTACCGACCTGCTGGCCGCGCTGGGCTTGCAGGCAAGCGAGGCCCAGGGGCTCGAAATCAGCGCGAGGACAGCGAATTGCAGCCCCCCCGAACAACGCTTGCTCGACCTGCTAGCGTCCGAGTCTCTGCACATTGACGATGTGGTGAGAAGGACCGGGCTTGACCGTGCGGCGATATTGGCGTTGATAACGTCGCTTGAACTTATCGGTCTGATCAAGCGTCAGTCCAGTGGCAGCTACGCCCGCGTGGCGTGACGGCGATGATGGTATGTTGCCCACTGACGCTGGACCAGGCCGATTGGTACAAGGAAGAATTATGGCTCGCACCCTCGTCATCGTTGAGTCGCCTACCAAGGCGAAGACCCTGGGGAAGTTCCTCGGCAAGGACTACATCGTAGAGTCGAGCGTCGGCCACGTGCGCGATCTGCCCGCCAGCGCGTCGGACATCCCCGACGCGATAAAGAAAGAAAAGAAGTGGGCCACGCTGGGCGTGGACGTCGAAAACGACTTCGAACCGCTGTACCTGGTGTCGCCCGAAAAGAAGAAGATCGTCGCGGCGCTCAAGCGTCAGCTCAAGGGCTGCGACCGTCTGCTGCTCGCAACTGATGAAGACCGCGAAGGCGAGGCCATCAGCTGGCACTTGCTCGAGGTGCTCAAGCCCACTGTCCCGGTCAGCCGCATGGTCTTTCACGAGATCACCCGCGACGCGATTCTCGCGGCCCTTGAACATACCCGCGAGCTCGACGAAAACATGGTCCGTGCCCAGGAGGCGCGGCGCATAATAGACCGCCTGGTGGGCTACGAGCTGTCGCCGGTGTTGTGGCGCAAGATACTGCCCCGGCTGTCGGCCGGTCGCGTGCAGAGCGTCGCCATACGCTTGATAGTGGAACGCGAGCGCGCGCGCATGCGTTTCAAGGAGGCCAGCTGGTGGGATCTTGTCGCCTCCTTGAAGGCTGACGAGGGCGGCGAGTTCTCGGCGCGCCTGGTATCGATCGACGGCGCCCGGCTTGCGGGCGGCAAGGACTTTGATCCCGACACCGGGATGATTTCACGCGACAAGGTCTACCTGCTGGGCGGCGAGGAGGCCGAAAAACTTCGAGCGGCTGCGGGCACGGCTTCCTACTCGGTACTGAGCACCGAGGAGAAACCCTTCAAGCGTTCGCCGGCTCCGCCATTTACGACTTCTACCCTGCAGCAGGAGGGCGGGCGCAAGCTCGGTTTTGACGCGCGGCGGACCATGCGCGCGGCGCAGCGGCTCTACGAGCTCGGTTTTATTACTTATATGCGAACCGACTCGGTGGCGCTGGCTCCCGACGCGGTGAAGGCCGCGCGGGCGACCATAGGCAAGCTCTACGGCAAGGACTTCGTGCCCGACAAGCCGAGGACCTTTATCAACAAGGTCAAGAATGCCCAGGAGGCCCATGAAGCGATACGCCCGTCGGGAGACACCTTTGCCCCGGTGGATGAGCTGCGCTCGAGACTGGGCGACGACGAGGCGCGCCTGTACGAGATGATCTGGAAGCGCACCATGGCCTGCCAGATGACCGAGGCCCGCGGCCGCCGCATGGTGGTCAAGGTGTCCGCGCGCGTGAACGACCAGGATCTGTTGTTCCAGGCCAACGGCAACGTCGTCGATTTTCCAGGCTTCCTGCGTGTGTACGTAGAGGGCAGCGACGACCCGGAGGCCGCCCTTTCGGACCGCGAGGTGGTGCTGCCATCGGTGAAAGGTGGCGACAAGCTTGCGCTGGCAGGCCTCGACGGCAATGAGCACAGCACCCAGCCACCGGCCCGCCTGACCGAGGCCTCGCTGGTCAAGCTCATGGAAGAGTCGGGCATCGGCAGGCCCAGTACCTACGCCAGCGTGATAGCCAACATCGAGCGGCGTGAGTACACATTTAAGAAAGGTACGGCGCTGGTGCCCACCTTCACGGCCTTCGCGGTGGTGCAGCTGCTGCAGGAGCATTTTTCGCACCTCATCGACACTTCGTTCACCGCCGGCATGGAAGACCGTCTCGATTCCATAGCCAGGGGCGAGGGCGAGGCCACCCCTTACCTGCACGAGTTCTATTACGGCAACGGCGACCCGGGTCTGCGTCCACTACTGGACGAAAAGATCGATGACATCGACCCCCGCAAGGTGTGCTCGATTTCGATGGGGGTCGACGAGCAGGGCACGGAGTACGTAATCCGCGCCGGTCGTTATGGTCCCTACGTCCAGCGGGGTGAAGAAACAGCTTCTCTGCCCGACGACGTCTGCCCTGACGAGGTAACCCTGCAGTGGCTCGACGAGTTGTTGGAGAAAGCCGCTGCAGGCCCCGTGCAACTAGGCGAGGATCCGGAGACCGGCAAGGCGATATACATGATGGAGGGCCGCTTCGGCCCCTACGTGCAACTGGGTGACCAGGAAGAAAAGGGAGACAAGCCGCCTAGGGCTTCACCGCTGCCGGGCATGGACCCCGCGACGCTCAGCCTGGAGCAGGCGCTGCAGTTGCTGGCCCTGCCCCGGACGGTGGGTGCCGACAACGACGGCGTAGAAATACTCGGCTTCAACGGCCGTTACGGCCCTTACCTCAAGAGGGGCAGTGACACCCGCAGTCTCGAAGACGGCGACGACCTTCTCAAGCTGAGCCTCGAGCGGGCCCTACACCTGCTCAGCCAACCAAAGCGTCGCGGGCGGCGCAAGGCGGCCGAGCCACTGAAGGTATTTGAAAACGTGGAGGCGCTCGAAGGGGCCACCATCAAGTTGCTCGAGGGCCGCTTCGGCCCCTACGTGACCGACGGTGAGACCAACGCCTCGCTGCCACGCGACAGCGGCGACGCCAAGCAGATTACCGAGGCGAGGGCGGTGCAGCTCATTCTCGACCGGCGCGCGCGTGGACCGGCGCGAAAAAAGAAGAAGAAAGCCGCGAAGAAGAAGGCTAAGAAGAAAACTACTAAGAAGAAGGCCACTAAAAAGAAGGCAGTCGGCAAGAAGGCTTCCGCTAAGAAGACGCTCAAGGCGACCGCTGCTGAAGAGCCGGTTGCCGATTCCGGCGACGTGGAGTCCTGAGCCGGATGGCGATCGTGGACGGCAAGGTCACCGTCATCGGAGGGGGGTTGGCCGGTTGCGAGGCTGCCTGGCAGTTGGCCAGGCAGGGCGTGGCCGTGGACCTGTTCGAAATGCGGCCGCTGCGCGGCACCGAGGCACATACCACCGACGGTCTCGCCGAGCTCGTCTGCTCCAACTCGCTCAGGGACAACAGCCTTTCGAGTGCCGTGGGCGTTCTCAAGGAAGAGATGCGGCGCATGGGCTCGCTGATCATCGCCGCTGCCGAGGCTCACCAGGTGCCAGCGGGTTCGGCGTTGGCAGTCGACCGCAACGGTTTTTCGCGCTACGTGCACGAGGCTGTTGAGCAGGAGCCCGGCATAACGCTGAAGCGCGACGAGCTGACCACCATTCCCGACGAGTCGGTGGTCATCGTAGCCACCGGGCCGTTGACCTCGCCGTCGATGGCTTCGGCCCTGGGCCAGCTGATGGGCAGCAAGCACCTCTATTTCTACGACGCCATATCTCCCATAGTCACGGCCGAGTCGGTTAATATGGACGTTGCCTTTCGCGCCGCGCGCTACGGCCGCGGTGGCGACGACTACGTCAACTGCCCGCTCAACGAAGACGACTACAACGCGCTGGTCGATGAGATTCTCTCGGCGGAGTTCGTGGAGGCCCGCGATTTTGAGCGCTGCGTATGGTTTGAAGGCTGCATGCCGGTCGAAGAGATCGCGCGGCGTGGACGCGAATCGCTGAGGTTCGGGCCGATGAAACCCGTAGGCCTGGAGTTGCCCGACGGCGGCGGCATGGCCCACGCGGTGCTACAGCTCAGGCAGGACGACAGCGAGGGACGGCTGCTGGGCATGGTGGGTTTTCAGACCCGCATGACCTGGACCGAACAACGCCGGGTGTTCCGCGGCATCCCTGGATTAGAGAACGCCGAGTTCGTGCGCATGGGCAGCCTGCACCGCAACACCTTTCTCGACTCGCCGCGGGTACTCACGACCGACCTGCAGGTAAAGAACAGGCCGGGACTGTTCATAGCCGGGCAGCTGACCGGGGTGGAGGGCTACGTGGAGTCGGCGGCCACCGGCCTGCTCTGCGGCGTTAACGCGGCCCGCGCGCTCCTGGGCCAGGCCTCACTGCTGCCACCGCCCAGCACGGCGCTGGGCTCGCTGCTGGCCTACGTCACCGACGAGGGCCGTCGCGATTTTCAACCCATGAACGCCAACTACGGGCTCATGCCCCCGCTCGAGGGTCGCAAGCTGCGCAAGCGCGAGCGTCGCCAGGCCATGGGCCGCAGGGCTCTCGAAGAGCACGGGCGGTGGATGCAGACCTGGCCCGGCGGCAGTGACGGGCACAACGCGCGAGCGCAACAGGTATGACCAAGGCGGAGTTGGTAGAATCGGTGGCAAGGAGCACGGGCTTGTCGGGGCGGGCGGCTGCCGAGGCAGTGGAAGCCACCATACGGCAGATCGCTCGTGCCCTGAAAAAAGAAAAACGCGTGTCCGTGGCCGGGCTCGGCACCTTCTCGGTCCGGGTTCGCAAGGCACGCAAGGGACGCAACCCTCGTACCGGTGAAGAGTTGACCATCAAGGCAGGAAAGACTGTTGGTTTTCGCGCCGCTCCCGGGCTGAAAAAAGGACTCTAGGAGCATCGTGTTACCCTCCGCACTGTCGGGGCTGGGTAGGGCAGGGTGGAGAGCTGCTCTCGAATCGGCGTTGGAAAGGGCGCCGTCGCCCGCCCACGCGCTGGCGGCGACCGAGAGGCTGCTCGAGTCGGGCGGCCGCAAGGCGCTCAGCAACTGGCCCGCTGCGGGGCTCGACGACCTGCTTGCCATCCTCGGTGCCAGCCCTGCCATGGCCCGCACCCTGGCGGGCATGGGCGAGAGCTGGCCCGACTGCGCCCGTCGCTACCAGGACCCTAATCCCGGACAGCGCGGGCTGGCCTCGCTCAGCGGCGCCCGCCGGGCCCGCAACGAAGAGCAGCTCGCCGAGCGCCTGCACGAACTCGCAGCGCTCGAGATGCTGCGTATCGGCGCCCGCGACCTTCTCGGCCTTGCCACGCTCGACGACACCACGCAGGGGCTGACCGAGCTCGCCGAGTTTTCGATCAAGACAACGGTGGACAGGTTGCGCCGTATATTCGTGCACGAGCAGGGCGACGTACTCACCACGGATGGTCGGCCGCTGGGCTTTGTCGTGCTCGGCATGGGCAAGCTGGGCGCGGGCGAGCTCAATTACAGCTCGGACGTGGACCTGGTCTGTCTATACGAGAGCGCGCCGCTGGCCGAGGGTTGCCCCGACGCCGGTAGTTTTTTTTCCTCGCTGGTGTCGGGCCTATCGCGCGTAATAGGCGGCGGCGATTCGGGGGGCTTCGTGTTTCGGGTTGATCTCGACCTCAGGCCAGAGGGGATGCAGGGCCCTGTCGTCAATCCCGTGGCAGCTGCGTTATCCTACTACGAGGGCTGGGGCGACACCTGGGAACGCGGGGTCATGCTCAAGGCCCGCCCGGTGGGTGGCCAACTCGAACTGGGCGAAGAGTTTGTCCGCGAGATACAGCCCTTCGTTTTTCGTCGCCACCTCGACTACCAGACCATTGAAGATTTCAGGCGCATGAAGGAGCGCATAGACGCCGAGCTGGCCGAGCTACCGCGCGAGACCAGGAACGTCAAGATAGGCTGGGGGGGCATACGCGAGCTGGAGTTCGTGGTTCAGCTCATGCAGATCGTTCACGGCGGCCACGTACACTCGGTGCGCTGCCGGGGCACGCTGCCGGCGCTTGTAGAACTCGAGAAGCACGGCTTCATGACCAGCGAGGATACCGGCAGGCTGCGCGAGGCTTACGTTTTTCTGCGCGACGTTGAGCACGCGCTGCAGGTGGTCGAACGCAGGCAGACCCAGACTCTGCCCAGCGGTCGCGAGGAGCTCACCTGGCTGGCCCGGCGACTGGGCTACGGGACCGGCCGCCGGGGCAGGCCGGTGCTCGACCCGGCTGCGCGCGGAGACGAGGCCGATGCCTTTGAGGCCGACTGGCAACGTCACACCGGGCAGGTGCGAGAGGCGTTCATACGGTTCCTCGAGTTACGGACCGATTCTTCGCCGGTGGCATCTACGGATTCCTTTCCCGCCCTGGTCGACGATCTTTCATCGGGGCGCCTCGACGAGGCCGCCGCTGGACTCAAGGAGCTGGGCCTGCGCGATCCCGGGGCAGCGGCTTCGTCTCTGCAACGCCTGTTCCGGGGAAGGGGCCTGGGCCCGATGAACGCGCAACGGCGCAGGGCCATCGAAGCCATGGCACCGGCGCTGCTCGACGCCGTTGTCCGCAGCGGCGACCCCGACCGGGCGCTAGGCAACCTGGTGGAGTTTCTCCTGCGCACCGGCGCGCACACCAGCTACCTGGCCCTGCTCGGCGGGTCACCGGCCACCATGCTCACCCTCGTGCGTCTGTTTGCCGGCAGCGCCTTGCTGTCGAGCTTGCTGGTCGGTCACCCCGAGCTCATCGATTCATTGGTGAGGTCGGACCGCGGGGCTCCGACCAGGGAGCGCCACGACATGGAGGCCGAGCTGGCCCGGGCCTGCGATGCGGTGGAAGAGGAAGAAGACCTGCTGGCTGCGCTCAGGCGCTTCAAGTCGGCTGAACTGCTGCGCGTAGGTTTCAACGACCTCGCCGGCGAACTCGACGACCGGCAGGTATCCCGCGAGCTGGTCACGCTGGCCGAGGTCTGTCTTTGCGAAGCCGCCCGCCAGGCCCGTAGGCTGCTGGGCCTGGGCGAGGACCCGGGCCGCGGCAGGGTGCGGCTTGCGGTGCTGGCCATGGGGCGACTTGGCGCCGGCGAGCTGGGCTACGGCTCGGACCTCGACATAATCTTCATTTACCAGGGGCGCGGTGAGGACTTCGACGAAACGGCCCACACAGCGGCGACCCGGCTGGCCCAGAAAATCGTGTCGCTGCTGCGGGTGCCCACCCGCGACGGCAGGGTATTCGAGGTTGACACCAGGCTGCGCCCGTCGGGCCGGGGAGGGCCGCTGGTGACCTCCCTCGATCGTTTCATCAGCTACCACGACAAGGAGGCCGACCTGTGGGAGCGGCAGGCCCTGCTCAGGGGACGGGTGGCGTACGGTCCAGCCACGCTGGCGCGGCGTGTTCACTCGGAGTTGCAGCGGCTGGTATATACGAGCGGGATCAGCGAGAGCGGGGTCCGCGAGATCGCCGAGCTGCGCGACAAGGTGATAGCTGACCGCGAGATAGACGAAGAGCTGCGGCTCAATTTCAAAGTCGGCCGGGGCGGCATTGCCGACCTCGAGACCATAGTGCAGGTGTTGCAGCTTGCGCACGGCCATTCGAACGAGCTGCTGCGGGCGGCCTGCAGCACCAGCGATACGCTGGCCGTGTTGCGCGAAGAGGGCTTGCTGGACCGGGCCGATGCCGAGCGCCTGGAGGCGGCCTATGTCTTTCTGCGACGGCTGGAGTCGGGGCTCAGGCTTGACCAGGACAAGTCGGTAGAAGACGTCGAACGCGACGCCCGCCTGCTGGGACCGGTGGCCAATCGCATGGGATTCACAGGCCCCTCGGCCTCGGCTGACCTGCTCACCGAGGTCGACTCCCGGCGCGCGCTGGTAAGCGAGATCTACGCTCGCCACCTGGCCGGCGACCCGTCGTCTCGTTGACCTGCAGGCAGGCGGCGTGTATCGGTCGGGGCTGGCGGCCGCGCGGTTGCGTGGCGGCAAAGAGGTGTGACCCGTGACCACTACCGACAAGATATGGATGGATGGAGTGCTCGTTGACTGGGATGACGCCCAGGTCCACGTGCTCAGCCACAGCCTGCACTACGGGCTGGGCGTTTTTGAGGGTATTCGCTGCTACCGCTGCGAGGACGGCGGTTCGGCCGTGTTCAGGCTCGACGATCACGCCAGGCGCCTGCGCGATTCGGCCCATATACTGGGGCTGGACTGCCCGTGGAGCCAGGACGAGATCGCCACGGCCTGCCTCGACACTATAAAGGCCAACGGGCTCGAAGAGTGCTACATCCGCCCACTGCTGTTCCTGGGTGAGGGCGAGATGGGGCTGGCTGCTACCTCCAACAAGGTACACCTGAGCATAGCCGCCTGGCCCTGGGGCGCCTACCTGGGTGACGACGCGATCAAGAACGGCATCCGCTTGAAGACCTCTTCGTTGCAGCGCTACACGGTCAACAGCTTCATGACCAAGGCCAAGGCGACCGGCCAGTACATCAACTCGATACTGGCCAGCCGAGAGGCGGCCAACTCCGGCTACGACGAGGCCCTGTTGCTCGACGTTGATGGTTTCGTTGCCGAGGGCTGTGGCGAAAACCTGTTCATGGCCCGGGGCGGGCGGGTCAAGACCCCCAACATAGCCACCGTGCTCGAGGGGATAACGCGAGACACCGTAATAACGCTGCTCCGTGACCAGGGCGTTGAGCTGGTCGAGGAGCGCTTTACGCGCGACGAGATCTACATAGCCGATGAGGCATGGTTTACCGGCACAGCGGCAGAGATTACGCCCATAGCCTCGTTGGACGACCGCAAGGTAGGACCCGGTAAGCCGGGGCCGATTACCAAGGCACTGCAGGAAGTTTTCTTCGCAGCCATCAAGGGGAAGCAGCCGAGCTACGAACACTGGCTCACGCGGGTACCGTCCTGAGCCAGCCGCGGCGCGGGTTCCGCCTGGGCGGCTCCGGTTCGGGCGGGTCAGGCATGGGGATAGGGCCGAGCGGGCCCGTCCCGTCGGCGATAAAGGGCCTCATGATCGCCAACGTGCTGATCTACATCATGCAGATCAGCGCCCCCCGTTACTTCTTTCTTGAGAACTTCGCGCTGGTGGGCCCGTATGTGCTGCGGGGTGAGATCTGGCGGCTTGGCAGCTACCAGTTCCTGCACGGGGGAGCGTGGCACCTGGGCATAAACATGCTCATGTTGTGGATGTTCGGCTCGGAGCTTGAACAGCGCTGGGGCTCGCGTTTCTTTCTGAAGTACTACTTCCTCTGCGGTGTCGGCGGCGGCCTGCTCTACACCCTGTTCATGGCAGATGCCATGGTTCCCAGCGTCGGCGCTTCGGGTGCCATCTACGGGGTGCTGATGGCCTACGGCCTGTGGTTTCCCAACCGCCAGGTACTGCTCTGGTTCGTAGTGCCCATTCCGGTGCGTACGCTGGTCCTGTTTCTTATCCTGATCGAGTTCCTGCAGTCCTTGCAGTCGTCGGGCAGTGGCATTGCTCACGCGGCTCACCTCGGGGGCATGGCCTTCGGGTATGTTTACCTGCGGTGGTGGGGACAGCGCTACGGTGCCACGCTGGGTGCCTTGCCCGGCCTGAAGGATATTCGTATGGCCTGGCTGAGATGGAAGTTCAGGCGTTTGCAGAAGCGCCGCATGGGCGGCGGTGAGGGCGGCGGTGAGGGCGGCGGTGAGGGCGGCGGCAGTAAGGGCCGCGGCGGGCGTACGCTGCACTGACCAGATGTACTGACCAGATGTACCGACCAGAAGTATCAGCCAGGTGCCAGCGAGCGGGAAGCTGGGTCAGAAGAAGCTGAAGCCTGGCTTCTGAAGAATGGTGTCAGTGGCTTGGCAAGAATTCTCGTTAACAATCCTCCGGGAACAATCCCATCACTGATGCTTCAATCGGGAAACAGTACCCCGATCAGTAAAAAACCTGCTGCCATCAATATAGATTCAATCACGAAGGCTCCTTGTCCTGCTTAAATTCAAGACCCGTGTGAGGGGGTAGTTCTCGCAGGTTTTCAACCTTGTCGTCAACCCCCCGATCGGGTATTAGTGGAATGCTGTTCACATTTGACAACCGAGGTTATCCTTCTGCTCCGGCTATTTAAATACTGTGTTGCCTTCCGGAACAACAACTTTATCCCCATAAAATCAGTAGGTTAGGCCTTTTGCCCTACTGCTGGGTCTGCAGTAGCAGAGGCTGTGTCCCACTATCGAGGCCAGCCGTACCGGGCCTGAGCTTCCCGGGGTTCAGCTGATTTTTCTCTTGACCAGGGGCTCAGGTCGGTCTCTGATCGGGGGGGGCGGGGTGTAATGGTGGCACGCCGGGGATAAGCAGTTCGGGTGTGCCGGGTTGAAAACGGGGTTCGGGTCGAAGAAAGGGTCCTGGAGGTCGACGCTGGCCGCCGCAGTGCTGCCCGCATATGGGTGGGTCCCCGCTCGCGGGCAAAATTGCTGCTGCTGCACGGCATGGGGCAGTACGGGGGCCGTTTTGACGCGCTGGCACGCCACCTGGCGTCGATTGGAGTAACCGTTACGGCTTACGACCAGCGTGGACACGGGCGCGGGCCGGGCCGCACGGGCTGGCTGGGCGATTTCGACCAGCTGCTCGACGATCTGCAGACCGTGGTTGAACAAGCGGCACGCGAGCAGCCCGAATTGCCGCTGCTGCTCATGGGCCATTCCATGGGAGGCCTGGTCGTGCTCGCCTACCTGCTTGACCGCCGCCCCCTGCCCGACATGGCGGTACTGTCGAGCCCGGCTATTGTGCCCCTCATAGACGACGAGGATGGGCTTGACCCGACCCGCCTGAGCAGGGACCCGGCGGCCTGGCGATCGTACATGAGAGACCCGCTTCTGCTCAGGGAGCGCGTGCAGCCTGAGCTCTACCACCGCCTTTTCGACGGCCTCTGTCGCCTTCCGGGAAGGGCTGCCGAGCTGAGTCTGCCCTTGCTGCTCGTGCAGGGCAGCGACGACCGCCTGTGCAGCAGCGAGGGGGCGGTGGAGTACCTCGAGCAGGCCTCTTCCGCCGATCTTGATCTGAGGGTCTACGAAGGAGGGCGCCACGAGTTGTTCGCAGACACCATACGCGAGCGTGTGAGCGCCGAGCTGGGCGAGTGGATACTGGAACGTGTGCCGCGGAACTCTGCTAGCATGGTCTCAGAATGAGTTGCAGGGTTGCATTCGTAGTTGGTTCGCCGCGGTCGGGATCGACCCTGCTGGCGCGTATGATCGGGTCGCATTCGGCTGTTTACGGCCGCCCCGAGCCTCACCTGCTCACACCGCTTGCCCACCTCGGCTATTTTGACAACGTCGACAAGGCTCCCTACGACCACGTGCTGGCGGCCGAGTCCACGCGGCAGTTCGTCGAGGATCTGCCCGCTGGAGAGCAGGACTACGTTGACGCCTTGAGGGCTTACACCGACCTGCTCTACGAGCGCATGCTTTCTACGCGGCCCGGCAAACAGGTGTTCCTCGACAAGACCCCGGCCTATGCGCTGGTGCTGGATTTCATAGCGCGCATCTATCCCGATGCCCGTTTCGTGGTGCTCACGCGCCACCCCCTGGCGGTGTTCAGCTCTTACGCCGAGTCGTTCTTTGACGGCGACTACCAGGCTGCCCACGACTATAATCCCATCACCGAGCGTTACGTGCCGGCCATAGCCGGGTTCCTGCGCAATTCGGGCCTGCCGCTGTGCCACGTCGTCTACGAGAAACTCGTCGCCGACCCCGAAGCCGAGCTAGCACGCGTGTTCGACTATCTCGGTCTTGCCAACGAAGAGGGCGCGGTGGACTACGGCGAGCACGGGCACGTTGAAAAAGGCCTGGGCGACCCCATAGGCGTGGCCCGTCACAAGCGGCCCTCTACCGATTCGATGCACAAGTGGGCAGCCGAAGTCGCCGCCGATCCTGCCCGCGAGGCACTGTGCCGAAACATAATCGCCCGCCTCGACCCCGCCGACCTGCAGACCTGGGGCCACCCGCTGGACACCATCTGGCAGCCGCTCGAAGAGATCTCGGGCAAGCCGCAGCGCAAGCCGCGCAAGTGGGATCGCTACAGCGTTGAGCGGCGGGCCATAGTCATGCTCCGCCGCAGGGTGCAGGCCAGTCGCGGCCTGCGCAAGCTGGTGGCCACCGCCCGCCTGGGCCTGGACGTACTCCTGCGCGACTGAATCTGTCCTGGCCGGCCCGCTGGCGCAGATCCGGCCGGCTCCCACGCCATTTCAATTGACGACCGTCGGGGGTGGGCGTATAAGATTCAAAGGCCCATAAGGTCTACGAATTTACCGTGCCTGCTGCCAACCAACCCCATTGCATGGCTAACAACCGTGCTTCGCTCATGAACGTGGGCCGCGAAGTCGACTACGCGGTGCGCGCGCTCAGCTACATGGCGGTCGAGTCGCGTTGGGGCACGCCGATAAGGCGAGCCGATATCGGCCAGGCCCAGGCCATACCGCGGCATTACCTGGCAAAGATACTTCGCAAAGCGGTAGACGGCGGGCTGGTAGAATCGGGCGTGGGGCCGCGCGGCGGCTTCTGGTTGGCTCGCAACCCGGCCAGCATAAGCCTGCGCGACGTGTACGAGTGCATCAACGGGCCCATGTGCCTGGTGGAGTGCCTGGCCGAGAAACCGGCGCGCGGGCCGCTCATCTGTGATTTTGAAGAGGTCTGCCCGCAGGCTGGCGTCTGGCGCGGCGCCCAGGTGGCCCTCTTGAAGTATCTCGAGGGTTACGACCTTGCCGGCCTGTCGGCAAGGGCCGATGACGAGGGACTGGTTTCAGCCTTGGCCGCCCGGGCCTGAGAAAGCCGTTGGCCCCCTGGGCGCGGCGTGGAGGACAGTAAGATGGCAGACAGCGTAAAACTCGACGAGGAACTGGTGCTCGCGACCCTTTCGACGATCAACGACCCTGAAATTCCGGTCAACATCGTGGAGCTGGGATTGGTCTACAGCGTTGAAATAGTGGACCGTTCGGTAGACATCGCCATGACCCTTACCACCCCCGGCTGCGGCATGGCCGGCTACATAACCGGCGAGGCCCGGCAGAAACTGCTCGATCTCGAGGGCGTTGACAAGGCCGAGGTCCGACTGGTGTGGGATCCGCCGTGGAACGCCCACATGATCAGCGCACCGGGCCGCAAAAAGCTGGGCCTGGCTGACCCCGGCGACTGAGCCTCGCTACTGACCTCTGCGCGCCGGCTGTCGCCGGTCTCGCTGCCTGCTGGACGGGCAGTGCTGCTGACCGTTTTACAGGCAACAGGCCGTCAGCTTCCTGCTTTCTGCCCGCGGGGGGCACGGGTTTGGCAGGTTTCCCAATTTACGCACAGTTTGAATAGTTGGCACCGATCCTGCTCCTAGGGGAGGTGAGGGGAGACCCTTACCCAAACCGGGAGGAGCAAACCACATGAGAATCCAAACCATAATCCGTTCCCTGCCCCTGGCTGCAAGCATGCTGCTGGCCGGCGTAGCGGTGGCGTTGGCCGAAGAAGCCGCGGCGCCCGCAGTGAGTGACGGAGTTTTTACAGCCAACAACTCCTGGATGATGCTGGCCGCTGGCCTGGTCTTCATCATGCACCTGGGCTTCGCGACCCTGGAGTCGGGTCTGACCAGGTCGAAGAACACCACCAACATCCTGTTCAAAAACACGTTTATCGTCTGCGTCGGTATCATCACCTACGCGCTGGTGGGCTTTAACATCATGTACCCCGGCGACTTCAACATCATCGGCGGTGGCGTGCTCGGCTTTGCCGGTTACGGCTTGTTTCCGACGGCGGCCGATAACACGGCGGCTTACGCCGACGGTGGCTACACCTACTGGACCGACTTCCTGTTCCAGGCGATGTTTGCAGCGACTGCGGCCACCATCGTTTCGGGGGCGGTAGCAGAGCGCATAAAGCTCTCGTCGTTCATGATCTTTTCCACGGTTTTCGTGGCGCTGGTCTATACGGTCGTCGGTTCGTGGAAGTGGGGCGGCGGCTGGCTCGATGTCATGGGCTTCTACGATTTCGCCGGCTCAACCCTGGTCCACTCGGTCGGCGGCTGGGGCGCACTGGCCGGTGTCCTTCTGCTCGGCCCGCGCATGGGCAAGTACGGCAAGGACGGTAAGATTCGCGCCATACCCGGCAGCAGCATGCCGCTGGCTACCATCGGCGTCTTCCTGCTGTGGCTGGGCTGGTTCGGCTTCAACGGCGGCTCGGTGCTGAGCGCTGACCCGGCCCTGGTTTCACTCACGCTCGTGACCACCTGTCTCGCGGCCGCGGCTGGGGGCCTGGCGGCGATGATGGTTTCCTGGACCCTCTCGAAGAAGCCCGACCTGTCGATGGCACTCAACGGCATACTGGCCGGCCTGGTGGGCATAACCGCCGGCGCCGACCTCATGGCCATGCACTCGGCCATAGTCATCGGCCTGGTGGCGGGCGTGATCGTGGTGTTCTCGGTGATGTGGTTAGACAGGGCCAAGTTGGACGATCCGGTGGGCGCGATCTCGGTTCACCTGGTCTGTGGAATCTGGGGCACCCTGGCCGTGGGTATTTTCGGCGGCCCCGATTACTCGGTGGGCACCCAGCTCATAGGCGTACTGGCTTACGGCGTGACCTGCTTCCTGTCGGCCCTGCTGATCTTCGGCGTTCTCAAGAAGACCATCGGCCTGCGCGTCAGCGAGGAAGAAGAAATGCTGGGCCTCGACCTGGGCGAGCACGGCATGTCGGCTTACCCCGATTTCTCAACCGTGTCTGTAACCGGCGTTCACCCCACCGGCTAGGCATGGGCGACCAGGGGAGGCCCCGTGGCGTAGTTTGCCACGGGGCTTCTCTGCCTGACGGATTCACCCCGGGCGGCTGGCCGCTTGCAGGCGGCGGCTGTCAGGCGAGCGCCACAGAGCAGGCAATACAGGCCTGGGCCCCGTAGTAGCTGGCCATCACCAGGGCTTCGCTGGCGGGTAGCGCCAGCCTAAAACGGTCAACGGCGAGCAGCCCATCTGACAGGACGAACAACAGGGCTCCAGCCGCCGCGGCCATGGCCGAGGGCGAGCCATCGAGCGCGCGCAAGACTGCCAGCAACGCGACCAGGTTTATCACCGCCACGTAGGCGGCCACGGGCAACTTCATCTCGCTTAGGCCGGGAAGCAGGTAGCGGTAGAAGGCTACGGAACCACCGCCGAGCAGGCCCGCTACCAGCAGCGTTGGCACCGCGCCGGGCGGTGGGGCTATCCAGGCGGCCGCGTAGAACAGGTGGCCGACCAGGAACGAGACGAGGCCGGCAGCAAACAGCTTGCGCGGCAGCATGAGCAGCACGTCTCCACACAGTCCGAAGGCCAGCCCCGCCAGCAGCAGGCAGCGGTAGCGCGGGTCATCGCCCGGATGCAGCCAGGCTATGGCAATGATCAGCAGCATGGTGCCCGGCTTGAGCAGGTAGTGAAGCGCGAGCAGGCCACGGTCGCGGGCGACGATCTGGGCTGTACCCGACAACAGGGCCAACAGGAGAAGAGTGGTTACTGACATTATGGCGGCAGAGGCTATACGGGCGCCGGCTACATTGCCAAGGCGGGGTTATTCCAGTAAAACAGCTTGATTCCACCTCCGGGAGCAGCTCCATGTCCAGCCAGAACGGTTTCTACAGATTTACCGGTACCGACGACTACATAGTCTCCCCGTCGCTCGTCGACGCAGTAAACTGCGCCATCGCGCTCGAAAGGCCGCTGCTCATCAAGGGCGAGCCCGGCACGGGCAAGACCCTGCTCGCGGAGAACGTGGCCAGCGCCCTGGGCATGCCCATGGAGTCCTGGCACATAAAATCGACCAGCAAGGCCTCAGAGGGCTTGTATGTTTACGACACCGTGCAGCGCCTGAACGACGCTCGTTTCGGCGACGGCGATGTCTCGGACATCCGCCGCTACATCCACTACGGGCCACTGGGCCGCTCGTTTTCGGCCGAGGAGCGCACCGTGCTGCTCATCGACGAAATAGACAAGGCCGACCTCGAGTTTCCCAACGACCTGCTGCTCGAGCTTGACCAGATGAGGTTCACCGTCATGGAGACGGGCGATGAGGTGGCCGCCCGCGAAAGGCCGGTTGTCATCATCACCTCCAACAACGAACGTGAACTGCCCGACGCGTTTCTGCGTCGCTGCGTGTTTCATTTTATCGAGTTTCCCGAACGCGAGCTGATGCAGAAAATCGTGGCCGTCCACCACGACAACCTCGACAGCAAGCTGCTCGACCAGGTGCTCATAAAATTCTACTGGCTGCGCGAGCAGAACGACCTGCGCAAGAAGCCGTCCACGTCGGAGTTGATAGATTGGATATCGGCGCTGCTGAAGTCCGGGATCAGCCAGGACCAGCTCGAGTCTCACATTCCCTTCATGGCGGCCTTGCTCAAAAACGAGCAGGACAGCGAAGCCCTCAGCCGCTACGATGACCGCGGCGGCGAACTACCCACGCAGTGGAGCGACCTCGGGCCCCGCTACAACCAGTAGTCCCATGTTTCTCGACCTGTTCTACGGCCTGCGCAAAGCGGGAGTACCGGTTGCCCTGCAGGAGTGGCGCATGCTGCTCGAGAGCCTCGAGCAGGGCATGCACGCTTGCAGCCTGCTGCATTTCTACCATCTTTCGCGCGCCTGCCTGGTAAAGAGCGAGGTCTGGTTCGATGCTTTTGATTCCGTGTTCGCCGAGGTCTTCGAGGGAGTGGAGGGCGCTCTCGACATAGAGAACGAGGTAATGGAGTGGCTGCGCGACCCCAAGGCGGCCAAGCAACTCACAGCCGAACAGCTGGCTGAGCTCGAGCGACTGACTCACAGCGAGCTCATGAAACGTTTTCTCGAGACCCTCGCCGAGCAGGACGAGCGCCACGACGGCGGCGGACGCTGGGTGGGCACCGGCGGCAGGTCGCCCTACGGACACGGTGGCGTTCATCCCACCGGCATCCGCGTTGGTGGCCCCGGCCGCAACCGTTCGGCCATGAAGGTGGCCGAGGAAAGGCGCTTTCGAGATTACCGCACCGACCAGACCCTTGACCTGCGACAGACGCGGGTCGCCCTGCGGCGACTGCGTAACCTGACCCGCAGCGGCAACGCCTCGGAGCTGGATCTCGACGAGACCATAGACGAGACCTGTCGCAACGGCGGCGAAATAGAGCTCGTCTTTCGGCCGCCCAAGCGTAACAACGTGCGCCTGCTGTTGCTCATGGACGTGGGCGGCACCATGGACCCCTACTACGAACCCGTCAGCAAGCTGCTCACGGCGCTGCACGAGGAACGTGGAATCCGCGACTTTCGTGCCTACTACTTCCACAACTGCATCTACGAGCAGGTGTACAAGACGGCGCGCCTCGCGGCCTCCGATGCGGTGCCTACCGGGGAATTGTTTCGCATGCTCAACGAGCGTTGGAAGGTGCTGGTGGTCGGCGATGCGGCCATGCACCCGGCCGAACTGCTGCAATCCTACGGCAACATTGACCCGCGCGTGGTGAGCGAAACTCCGGGTATAGACTGGCTGCATCGCATATCTGCTCACTTCAACCGCAGCGTCTGGCTCAATCCCGACGACAAGCGCTACTGGGACCAGACCCAGACCACGCGCGTAATTCGCCGTACTTTCCCGATGTTCCAGCTCAGCGTGGACGGCATATCCGAAGCCGTGCAGGCCTTGATCGGCGCCCGAGTACAGGCCTGAGCGGTGGCTGTCGCCCCCCCCACAGCAGCCGGGCCGGCTGATGGGTTGTGCTTTGAGTGCACGGGCTGTGGAGACTGCTGCCGGGTGCGCGACGGCTACGACTGCGTTTACCTCTACGACGACGACGCCGAACGCCTGGCCCTGGAGCTGGGACTGGAGCTCGATGAGTTTCTCGAGCGTTACGCTTTTGTGGACGAGCTGGGCTGGACACGTCTCAAAATGGACAGCGACGCCTGTACGTTTTTTAATCGCGAGAAGAACAGTTGCTCGGTGTACGAAGCGCGGCCGTTGCAGTGCCGTACCTTTCCGTTCTGGGACTCGATGCTGACGGACAACCCCGATCGCTTGAGCTGGAATTCGAGCGCACGCAGGATGTGCGAAGGCGTGGGCCAGGGCAAAAAGTGGCCCGCCGCCCAGGTGGACGAGCTGGTGGCGGACATGAAGGCGGCCGAGGAAGAACAGGACTGATGTTGCCTGGCGATATAAACCTTAACGACCTGTTCGTGTTCGACGACGGCATTCCCCACGACTGGTTCCGCTGGATGAGGGCAAATGATCCGCTGCGCTGGCAGTCAGAGACCGAGGGGGCGGGATACTGGTGCGTGTCCCGTTACGACGACGCCGTGGCGGTGTCGCGCGACAACGTCCTGTTTTCGTCGTCGGCCGGTGGCACCAACATATTCGAGGTCGGCGAGGAGCAACTCGTAGTCCTGCGCGCGCTCATGCTCAACATGGACCCGCCCGACCACAGCAAGTACCGCCGCCTGGTAAACAAGGGGTTCACCCCCGCGCGGGTCGCCAACCTACGCTCCGGCATCGTCGACATGTCGCGCGAAATAGTCGACAGGATAGCCGAGCGCGGCGAGTGCGAGTTCGTGGACGACGTGGCCTCGCAACTGCCGATGATGTCGATCTGCGACATGCTGGGCGTTCCGGTCGAAGATCGTCGCCACGTGTACGATCTCAGCAACACGCTCATCGGTTTTGACGACCCCGAGTTCCAGGTAAGCGACGAAGACCGCATGAACGCTTCGGTGGGCATGTTCGAGTATGCCCAGAAGCTGGGCGACGCGCGCAGGGCCAATCCCGTTGACGACCTCGTGAGCGTTCTCGTCAACGGCGAGGTTGACGGGGAGAAGCTCAACGACCTCGAGTTCAATTCCTTTTTCCTGCTCATCGCGCTGGCCGGAAACGAGACCACCCGTACCGTCACCAGCCAGGCCATGCGGCTGCTCATTGAGCACCCCGACCAACGGGCGCTGCTGGTAGACGATCCGTCGTTGCTGACCGGCGCCGTGGAAGAAATCCTGCGCTACAACCCGGCCGTCATCTACTTCCGGCGCACCGCCACGGCCGATACGCAACTCGGTGGGCAGGCCATTAAAAAGGGAGAGAAGGTCGTCATCTGGTACCCGTCGATCAACCGCGACGAGTCGATGTTTGACGATCCCGATACTTTTGACATCAGGCGCAGCCCCAACGAGCATCTCGCTTTCGGCGTGGGCGAACACTTCTGCCTCGGGGCCAACCTCGCCCGCGTGCAGTTGAACGCCATACTGGGCGAGTTAGTGTCGCGCTTGCCCGACATGGAGTTTGCCGGCCCGGTTCGGCGGCTGCATTCCAACTTCATAGACGGTATAAAGGAAATGCGTTTGAGTTTTACGCCGCAAGGAAAGGCAACATGAAAATAAAAGTGGACTACGATCTGTGTGAGGCAAACGCTATCTGCATGCGCGAGAGCCCGAAGGTGTTCGAGGTTGATGACGACGACAACCTCCAGGTGCTCGTCGAAGAGCCGGGCGAAGAACTGCACGCGTCGGTGCGCGAAGCGGTCAGACTCTGCCCGCGGCAGGCGCTCAAGCTCGAAGACTAGTCCTGGCGTCCCTCAGCGACGGCGCAGGCGCAGCTGCAGGTCTGATATGCGTCCCTCGGCGAAACCGGCTTCGCAGTAGCTCAGGTACATGAGCCAGGATCTCTGCAGGGCGCGGTCGTAGCCCAGTTCGGACAGCCGCTGCCGGTTGTCCGTGAAACGTTGCCGCCAGTGTGCCAGCGTCGTCACGTAGTGGCTGCCTATGTCGGTGGTTTCTTCCAGCAGCAAGCCCGCCCCCTGGGCTTCGCGCTTGATCACCCGTAGCGAAGGCAGGCAGCCCCCGGGGAATACCCGCTGGCGGATGAAGTCCGGGCGGTAGCGGTACTCGTCGTAAAGAGCGTCGTCTATGGTGATGGCCTGCAGGAACAAGCGGCCGCCGGGTCGCAGGCGGTCGCGGTAGCAGGCAAACAGGCGCCCGTAATTGCGCGCCCCCACCGCTTCTATCATCTCGACGCTGGCCACCGCGTCGTGGCTGCCGCGCAGGTCGCGGTAGTCGCTCCTCTTTACCGCCACGAGGTCGCCCAGCCCGCGCGCCTGCACTCGGGCCGCGAGGTAGTCGGCCTGCTTTTCTGACACGGTCACTGCCGTCACCCGCACCTGTCGTTGCTCGGCGGCGTACAGGGACAGGGCCCCCCAGCCACAGCCGAGGTCGAGAAGTCGTTGCCCGGCCTTCAGCTCGAGGCTGTCGCAGGCGTGTTTGAGCTTGGCCTGCGCGGCTTCTTTCAGCGAGGTGGCGGGGCTGTCAAAAATCAGGCAGGAATAACTCAGTCCGGGGTCGAGGAAGAGTTCGAAGAAATCGTTTCCGAGGTCGTAGTGTTTTGCCACGTTGCGCCGTGAGCGTAGCCTGCCGGCCGCCGGTTGCAGTCTTCTCATCCCGCGGGCGAGCGCGGTCGCCGGGCCCGCCCGGGTTTCGATGCCCTGCTCGTTGGCGGCCAGCAACCGTGTGAGTTCGACCAGGTCGTCGCAGTCCCACTCGCCGCGCGTGTAACTGTCGGCCGCCCCGATGCCGCCGCGCAGCGCGACGCGCAGAAAAAAGCGGGGGTCGTTGACGGTTATGGTTGGCTCGAAGAAGGGTTGGTCAGCACCGCCAGGGGCAGCGTCACCAAAGCGGAGAGCGGCACCGTTCTCCTGCAGGCACAGGCGCCCCGAGGAGAGCTTGCGAAGTCGCCCGAGGACAACGGCCCTCGCGGCCGCTGCAGGCAGCTTGAAGAGAGGAGGTCTGACAGGCTGAGTGCTGTCGGGCTGCGGGTTTCTCAGCGGAACTTCGTGGTGCGAGGAGGGGGACTCGAACCCCCACGAGCGCAATGCCCACCAGGCCCTCAACCTGGCGCGTCTACCAGTTCCGCCATCCTCGCAGTCAGCTATGGCCAGGGAGCAGCCTACTCTTCGGCCGCCGCGGGCTCCGTTGCCACTGGCTCCGTTGCCACTGGCTCCGTTGCAGGCACGGTAAGCGTCGCTGGCTCTTCCACGTCGTCGAAGACCGAGGTTCGCTTGGCCGATAGTACCGCCAGTGTCAGCGACGTGGCCATGAACACTATGGCCATGATGGTTGTCAGCCGGGTGAGCATGTTGCCGGGGCCGCTGGGGCCAAATACGGTTGAGCCGCCGCCGCCGCCGCCAAAAGCCGCGCCCATATCGGCGCCCTTTCCGCTTTGCAGCAGCACGACTCCGATGAGTACCACTGCGGCTATAATGTGAACTACGTTGACCAGGGTTTCCACTTTAAATTACTCCCGATTGCTCCCGATGGTGGACTATGCGCAGGAAGTCCTCCGCCTTCAAGCTGGCCCCGCCGACCAGGGCGCCGTTGACGTTGGGGCAGGTCATGAGTTCGTCCACGTTATCGGGCTTGACGCTGCCCCCGTAGAGTATGCGGATGCCGGCCGCGGTGTCTGTGTCGCTCATGTCGGCGAGAACGGTTCTCAGGCCCGCGTGGACTTCTTCAGCCTGTTCCGAGCTGGCGGTATGCCCCGTTCCTATGGCCCACACGGGCTCGTAGGCCAGCAGCAGGCTGGTGAAACCGGCCAGCTCGAGCTCGCATAGACCGCCTCTCAGCTGCTTTTCCACCACTTCTGCGGTCTGCCCGGCTTCGCGTTGGTCGAGGGTTTCTCCGACGCAGAGCAGTGGTATCAAGCCGCCCGCGTGGGCGGCGGCTACCTTGCGGGCAACGGAGTAGTCAGTTTCGCCGAAGTGCTCCCGGCGTTCCGAATGTCCTATAACGACGTGGCTGCAGCCGGCGTCGACGAGCATTTCGGCCGAGACTTCGCCCGTCCAGGCGCCAGATTTTTCCCAGAACATGTCCTGGGCAGCCAGCGACACTGACGAGTCGGCCAGCTCGCGGGCCACCACGTGCAGCGAGGTGTAGGGTACCGCCAGCAGTACGTCGCGCCCCTTGAGTCCGGTACAGCCCTCCACTACGGCGCGCGCCAACTCGGCCGATTCGTCGGCGAGGCAGTTCATTTTCCAGTTGGCGGCCAGCATTGGAACAGGCATGTTGGTCTCCTCAGGCATGGTCGTTCTTGTCGTCCAGCGCCGCTATGCCCGGCAGGGTTCGTCCTTCCAGGAACTCCAGCGAGGCCCCGCCGCCTGTTGATACGTGGGTGACGTCGGCCTGTCTACCGGATTCTGCCAGAGCGGCCACCGAGTCGCCACCGCCGACGACAGACATCGCGGCCGAGTCGGCCACGGCGTTGGCCACGGCCATGGTGCCCTCGGCAAAAGCCGGCCACTCGAACACGCCCATGGGGCCGTTCCACAACAGCGTGCGCGCGCCTGCTATGGCGTCCTGGTAAGCGCGTCGGCTGCGCGGGCCGATGTCCAGCCCCATCAGCCCGTCGGGTATATCGCGGCCGTCGACAGCTACCGGGGTCGCATTTTTATCAAAATTATCGGCGGCCACGTGGTCCACCGGCAGTTGCAGCTCGCAGCCGGCTCGCGAAGCCTCGTCAAGCAGCTGTGCGGCGAGCTCGGTCTTGTCGCTTTCCAACCGTGAGTCGCCCGTTGAGTGTCCCATGGCTGCAAGGAAGGTGTAGGCCATCGCACCGCCAACGAGCACTGAGTCGGCCGGCCCGAGGAGGTTCTTCATCACTGCTATTTTGTCGGATACCTTGGCGCCGCCGACGACCGCGACAAAGGGATGCTCGGGCGATTCTACCAGCATGCTCAACGCCTCGACCTCGCACGTGAGGAGCAGGCCGGCGGCGTGCTCAGCCAGCAGGGCCGGCACACCCACGATCGAAGCGTGGGCCCGGTGCACGGCACCGAAGGCATCGTTTACGTAGAGCTCGGCCAGGGAGGCCAGCTCGGCTGCGAAGTCGGGGGCGTTGTTCTTTTCGCCGTCGTGAAACCGCAGGTTCTCAAGCAGCAGCACTTCACCGTCGCTAAGAGCCATGGCCATCGCTCTTGCCTGTTCGCCCACGCAGTCCGGGGCCAGGGGAACGGGCGTCTCCAGCAGGCCGGACAGCAGCTTGGCCACCGGCGCCAGCGAGCAGGCGGGGTCAGCCTTGCCGCCGGGCCTGCCGAGATGCGAGGCCAGGATGACGCGGGCACCCGCGTCGCGCAGGGCCTTTATGGTCGGCAGCGCGTTCTCCACCCTCACTGCGTTGCCGATGACGCCGTCGCGCAGGGGCACGTTGAAGTCCACGCGCAAAAACACGCGGCGACCGGCGAGTTCGAGCTGCTCGAGCCTTCTCACCTCTGCCGTCTGCCGCTGTTCCTAGAGACTGCCGGCGATCATCGAGGTGACGTCGCACAGCCGGTGCGAAAATCCCATCTCGTTGTCGTACCAGGACAGGATCTTGGCAAAGCCGGGCTCGGGTACCTTGGTGATCGGCGCGTCAAAGATCGACGAGTGCGGGTTGCCGTTGAAGTCTATCGACACCAGCGGCTTTTCGTTGTACTGCAGCACGCCTTTCATGGGGCCGTCGGCAGCGGCCTTCATGGCCGCGTTTATTTCTTCGGCCGAGGGGGTCTTCTCGGTTTCAAAAACGAGATCGACCACCGACACGTTGGGCGTCGGAACCCTTATGGCCATGCCGTCGAGTTTGCCCGCCAGCTCGGGCAATACCAGGCCGACGGCCTTGGCCGCTCCGGTGGTGGTAGGGATCATCGAAAGCGCGGCGGCCCGTGCGCGTCGCATGTCGCCATGCGGAAGGTCGAGTATGCGCTGGTCGTTGGTGTAGGAGTGTATGGTCGTCATCAGGCCACGCTTGAGCGTGAACTCCTGGTGCAGGACCTTGGCCACCGGCGAAAGGCAGTTGGTCGTACACGAAGCGTTGGAGATGACGTGGTGGGAGGCGGGGTCGTAGCTCTCGTGGTTGACCCCGTAGCACAGCGTGAGGTCCACGTCGCCGGCCGGCGCCGAGATCAATACCTTGCGGGCGCCCGCTTGGAGGTGGGCGGCTGCCTTATCGCGGGAGGCGAACAAGCCGGTCGATTCAATGACCACGTCCACGCCCAGATCGCCCCAGGGGAGTTGCGCCGGGTCGCGCTCGGACAGGACATTGATGGACTTGCCGTTGACCGAGATGCTGGTGTCGCCGGCTTCGACCTGTCCCGGAAAGCGTCCGTGTATGCTGTCGTACTCGAGCAGGTGGGCCAACGTTGCCGCGTCGGTAAGGTCGTTGACCGCAACTATTTCGTAGTCTTTCTGTTCCAGCCCCGCACGGAGCATGTTACGACCGATGCGACCGAAACCGTTAATTGCTACCCTGGCTGCCACTGTAATCCTCCTGGCTGATGTGTTGTTCGCAGGCGTGTTGCCGCTGGCGGCAATCGGCCTGCACACGAGTTAACCCACCTTGTACAAACGTTTGAAAAGGTGGGAGAAACAGCGTTCGTATCTCACGCGCGGCAGACCGGGTCAAGGTAACAGCGGTGTTCGTTTCCGGCTTCGGGGGGATGCTGCATAATGGGTTGGCCGCGTGACCAGGCTGGTGTTTGCAGGGCGCAGCTTGTGCGCGCCTGACGGGAACTGTTATTCGGTCGGCGGCGAGGGAGTAGACTGAGGCGGTGGAGTCGGGCGGAGGCATACAGTTTCTGGATATGGTCGGTGGGTCGGGGCCCGTCGTGCAGGGGGTGCTGTACCTGCTCATCGCGGTGTCCGTAATCAGCTGGGCGGTCATTCTTTTCAAGGCCAGGCAGATCCGCGTGGCGCGGCGTTTTTCCGAGCGTTTCCTCGATATGTTCTGGCAGACTCGCAACCTGACCGAGGTGTCGCGGGCTTGCAGCGGCCTGCCGGAAAACCCGGTCGCCGAGGTTTTCAGGGCCGGCTACGAGGAGCTGCTTCGCTTGCGGACCAGCAAACGCGGATCCTCGGACCCGCTGACCACCGAGCTTGGCGGTGTGGCCAACGTGGAGAGGGCCATGCGGCGAGCGGCCAGCCTGCAGCGGGTCAAAATGGAAAGGCAGCTGACTTTCCTGGCCACCACTGCCAGCTCGGCTCCTTTCGTGGGCCTCTTTGGTACGGTGTGGGGAATCATGAACTCCTTCATGGGCCTGAGCCAAGGCGGCTCGTCCAGTATACAGGCGGTGGCTCCCGGCATATCCGAGGCACTGGTGGCCACGGCCATGGGCCTGGCGGCGGCCATTCCCGCGCTGGTGGCCTATAACCACTTTGCGCGCCGTGCGACCGTACTGGCGGGCGACATGGAAAACTTTGCCTCCGAGTTTCTCAACATCGCCGAGCGACATTTTTTGGGACAGGCCGGTCGCTGATGAGCGGCGAGATCGGCAGCGGGTCGACCATCTCGGGCATAAACGTCACGCCCCTGGTCGACGTGATGCTGGTGCTGCTGGTGATCTTCATGGTGACCGCACCCATAATCCAACAGGGTGTACCGGTGGACCTGCCCGAGGTGACGGCCGAGCCCCTGCCGGGTGACGAGTCGGCGCTGGTGGTGTCGGTGACCGGCGACGGTGAAGTGTACCTGGCCGACGAGGCCATCGAACTGGACGCACTGGGGGCCGAGGTCCTGGAGATGGTCAAAGAGGTGCCGGGGCGCCCGGTGTATCTCAGGGCTGACCACAGGGCTCTCTACGGGGCGGTTGTGGCCGTCATGGCCGAGCTGCGGCGGGTGGGAATAAAAAACCTCGGGATGATAACCGACCCGGAGGCCGCCTGACCAGTGCAGCTCGATTTTCCAGGCAGCCCGGTCTCGTTGCACCGTGACGTCCTGGACCCCGATTTTATCAGGGCGGCACTGCTGTCGTTGGCTGGCCACCTGCTGATACTCGCGGTGGTGGTGTTCCTCGGGGCGCGCCACTGGAGCGAGTCTCCCGCGCGGGCCTCGGTATACGGCGTGCGCATTCACAAGGCAGCTCCCGGCTCGCTGCTGATGCGGCAGGGGCCGCTGGGCGGTCCCGGCGCGGGACCCAAGGCGCCAGCCCTGGTGAAAAAGCCGGTGCCCGTTAAGAAACCAGTGCCGGTGGTGAAGAAGCCCGCGCCGGTGGCGAAACCCGAGCCGGTGGCGAAGAAGCCCGTACCCGTGAAGAAGCCAGCGCCGGT
>Ga0114993_10000186_pt1 | contig 69896 bp, 67 predicted proteins | sample ArcticOcean_MG_C_FD_87042 | JGI IMG/M metagenome (GOLD analysis project Ga0114993, IMG submission 87042) | Marine microbial communities from western Arctic Ocean - ArcticOcean_MG_CB2_150 | ecosystem: Environmental > Aquatic > Marine > Oceanic | place: Arctic Ocean: Canada Basin | collected... | reverse complement strand
CGCTTTCTCGAGGGGCGCGAGAACGAGAATCCCTTTCTGATGTATGTGTCCTTGATGGCGCCGCACGACCCCAGGACGATGCCGCAGTCCTTTCTGGATCAATACGAGGCAGACAATATACCGGTTCCGGAGAATTTCGAGTTCGAGCATTCCTTCGATACCGGAGCACTGGGAATCAGAGACGAACTGCTGGCCGCCTTCCCACGCAGCCCTGAGGAGATCCGCCGACATATTGCCGAGTATTACGCGATGATCACCCATCTGGACAATGCGCTGGGCAGACTGATCGCCTGCTTGAGTGAACAGGAATTGCTGGAGGATACGGTGATCGTTTTTGCAGGTGATAATGGACTGGCATTGGGGCAGCATGGATTGATGGGGAAGCAGAATGTTTACGAACACAGCATACGGGTGCCGCTGATACTTTCTGGCCCCCGTATTCCGGTGGGGGAGCGGAGGAATTCGCTGGTGTATTTAATGGATGTTCTGCCCACACTTTGCGATCTGGCCGATGTGCCGATCCCGGAGTCGGTAGAGGGGCGAAGCTTGAAGGGTTGCCTGGCGCGCGAAGAGGAGGTTCACCGGGCGCTTTATCTTGCTTATGCCAACAGCATCCGTGGCCTTACAGATGGCAGGCACAAGTTGATCGAGTATGCATGTGGGGTCACGCAGCTGTTCGATCTCCAGGAAGACCCGATGGAACGGGTTAACCTGTGTGCGCATGATTCCAGCGTGGATGTGATCCAAAATTTGAGAGGGCAACTGTTCGATTTTCGGGATTCTTGGGATGATCTCACCCACCCTGTGGGAAAGTCATTCTGGGATTCGCGTTCGGATCTGATACCGATGGCGTGAGTTTGCAGCGAATGGTCGAGGAGGAAGGAGCCCGCAGGTGATTGCGGGCTTTTTTCATACGCGCAGGTCAAGGCCCACAGATGGTGACTCTCCCGTATCTTCAATGCCCTTATCCGTGCGACAGGAGATTCTTGCGCCGGTATAGCCGCATCGGTCGAGGGATCTTGCAAGTTCTTCTGTGATCGATTCGATGAATTCGGATCGTTGCTGGTCCGCAACATGAATATTACATATCGCCCTGCCCTGCACAACAGAAAGGTGGATTCTGACCGGGCCCAGTTCGGTAAGGTCGACCGAAAGGTTCAGGGAGACGTTTTCTGGGTCGATCACAGAACCCGATGGACTACCCTCTCTTTCGATGTCCAGATTTGCGGTCTGCAAATGGCCATCCAGAAGAAATGGGATTTGCAGGTGAAGCCCCTGACGGTCCGGTGAAGGCAGGTTGGCTGCCTGGAGCGTATCCAGAAATACAAGAGCTTCCGATAAACGGTCGACCAGACTTGAGCGTGTCGTGCGATCCGATGCGGCCAGTGTGGATGGATCAAGGGTGACCAGCTCATTTTGGAGTCGCAGTAGAGAGAGTTTCAGCGTCTGGTCCAGGCCGCCGGGAACACCCCTGCCGCCTGAGGCAATCCAGCTTGCCAGCCGACCCTCCAGGTCAATGCCGAGTCCATTCAGAAATTGTCTCAGCCCAATCTCCGATAAATCGGATGGTTTCAAGCCTTCGGTGAGATCTCGGAAGGACGGTGTAAGGGTTCGGGGTGCGTGAAATGTGCGGAGGAGTTCCACAAGCCCCTCCATCAGGCCACCCAGGACACCGGCGGGTACGCGAGAAAGGTAGCTGGAAATTGCGTCAGGTGTGACCGGCAATCCCTGTCCCTGCAGGAAAAGGGTTTTGGCTACCAGGTCGTCCAGGTCTTCGAGGCTGGAGATGTTTGGAGAAAGACCGAGGGAGTTGTAGAGGTCCCGAAGACGCAGAATCGTGTCGAGTTCGACAGCCAGGCCCTTGCCGACCAGCCCTTTGACGATCGCGCGGTTGAGATTGTCATCCAGCAGACCAAGGTCCTGCAGCGCCCGGGCAATAGATGCAGATTCGGATCCTGCGTCGCCGGTCAGGCGAAGCACCAGTGGTGGCCCAAGGGTTTGGACCCGAGTTTGTACGATCTGACCTGGAATGAGTGCGTGGAAGGATTCGGCCACCAGGTTGTGGCCCATTACTCGAACGGTCCACCGACCCTCGCTCAGGCGCTGAAGCACCCGCGCTTCGAGTACTTGCCCCTGCGTAAGTCTTGCAAGGAGATTTTTTCGATGAGCGTCTGTGGAAAGGTCGAACCGGAGGGTTTGCGGACTTGCTGGGCCGGAAATCTGCATAGGAATTGGCTTCCGTCTATATCCGGGAGGAATGCGCTCCGGATTTTCCGAAGCAGTATGTCGCTCCCTGCCAGGGTCTTGATCGAGATGTCGCTGTTCACGATGGATACGAACAGGGAGTCGGTGGCGCCGATATCGTCGCTTATAGGAAAAGAAGTCCGGAGTTCCAGTACTACCTTTCCGCTCGAGAATTTCCAGCTGCCGGCGATGCGTTCTGCCTGACCCGCGGGCGGATCGAAGAAACGGAGTTCAAAACTGTCCTTGGTAAACTGCCATTCCACATCTCCGTTAAGGCTGCGTCCCAGCAAGGTTGCGTCGTTCAGGCGTCCGCCCCAAACCCCCTCCAGGTTGCCTGTCGATACGCCGGTGGGTGCGTCATCTCCGCAGGCTGAAGTCAGCAAAATCAGGAACAAAACGAAAGATTTCAATGGTGGGTTTTTCATCGGAATTTCCTGTTTGACACGGGGCTTGTTGGGTAAGTGCCTCCGCAGGGATGGATGCGGCTGGGCAGGGTGCCTACCTATAGAATCGGCCGAAATTGGGCTCTTTCAACTGTTTTTTGCTATAGTCCCATCATTCTGGCAATCATCCGGACTTCTGCGATTCCGATATCCAGTGTCCTGGCTACGTCCTCCGGCGTCTGTCCGCTCTTTAATAGCGTACGGGCATGCCTAAACTGGTCGTCGTCTGAAGCCTGCGAAGAAGATGGGTGTTCCGGCGAAGGCGCCTCGGGCAGGGGGGGGGAATCTTGCTGCGCGTCTGGCAGCGGTGAGATTGGTGCACGATTCTCTTGAGGAACTGTCTGGCGGACGCGCACAATACAATTTCTGAGATTTTCGATATCCCTCGAGAATTGTTCATCCACCGTTTGAAGAGAGGCGGAGGTATTTTCGAGCAGGTCAATGGTCGACGACAGGCGGGCGACTTCCCTGGTAAGTGCGCCGATCTGCCTGGCACTTTCCTCACGTTCCTCTTTTCGCCAACTTCGACACCACAGGAGGATGGCGAATCCCATCGCCAGGCAGAAGAGAATCGAGAGACCCCAGTACAGGATTTCCAGGCCTTGCATAACCCCTCCGTTACGCGAGATTATTCATCCGATGAATGCTCTGCCGGACCCTGAGATGGAAACCGAAGCTCGAATGTGGTTCCGGCACCCACCTCGCTTTTCACGCTGACTTCCCCATTGTGCTTGTCCACAATTCCATAGATGATCGAAAGCCCCAGGCCTGTTCCGCCATCTTCTTCAAGGGTGGTGAAAAAGGGATCGAAAATTCTTCCAAGATTTTCTTCGGGAATGCCTTCACCAGAGTCGCTCACTATCGCAGTCGTGGTTTCACCGTCGGTGGAGAGTTCGATAGCGATTTTCCCACCTTTGGGCATGGCCTGCCGGGCATTGAGCAGGAGATTGAGAAAAATCTGCTCGACCTCGCCCACATTGCCGAATATCTGTGGAGACTTTTCATCTACCGCGTGAATCGTAACCTCGATCTCGCCTTTTTCCATCAGGTGCTGCATCAGGTTCGCGGTCTGCGTCACAAGATAGATCAAATCTATCGATTTCCACTCTTCCTGGCCACTGTTGTGCCTTGCAAAATCCAGGAGGGATCTAATAATGCGGGAGATCCGTTTGACATTGGACTCTATCAGATCCAGATCCTTTACAAGCCGTACTTCCTCCTTGTGCCGCATCATCAGGAGCTGGACTCGGGAGAGGATGATCTGGAGTGGGTTATTTACCTCATGGGCAACTCCTGCTGCCAGCTGGCCAACCGCTGCCATTTTTCCAGACTGGACCAGTTGAGACTGGGAGGCCTTCAGCTTCTGGTGTGTCTCGAAGAGATTCTGATAAAGACCCACATTTTCAAGTGCAATGGCGGCCTGTTTGGAAAGGGTCTTTATCAGATCCTGCTCCGAAGTCGTGTAGGCCGACCGCTGGCACAGAAAAGCGAAAATGCCCAGGGGTCGGTCCTGGGCACTTATGAGTGCGAGTGCGCACGTTGTGTCACCATCAGGTTCGGATAGAACAACGGGGCCGTCCGCTGTGAACACCTGGTCTGTTCGGCCTTCGTTGTGGAATTGCACAACAGTACGTTCGAGTTCCAGAGACGCGTTGTGCGTGGTGATAAGCCTGACTCCGGGACCTTCGAATTTGAAGATTCCACACGAGGAGGAGTCGATCAGTTGTTTGGAGAGGTCGATAAGCGCATTGAGCGTGCCCTCCAGTTCCAGTCCCGTGCCGATCGCGCCGGACAGATCCTGGACTTTATCAGAGAAGGCATCGTCTTGCGCGGGGCTGGTCATGGCATTTCTGTAGGTTAAGGGCGGATCTGAATCGTTGGGTCTCAGCTGTCACCCAGATCCTTGAAGATCTGAGCTTTTTCAAGTTCGGCGTCCAACCCGCTGCTCAGATGATCCAGCAGTTCTTCAATGGTCATTTCCGGGTCTGGTTTGAATCTGTCGGCGATCTCCGGATTAACAGTAGTAGGATTGCCGTCCCCGCTGGTTCCGATGTGATGGTGGCGAACCAGCGCGTTCGCCAGGTGCACGAAATGGACAAGTTCGTCGGGTTCTTCAAGTTCCGCGGGCCGGTGATGAAAGGCGATGGCACTGACGAGAGACGGTGGAAGATTCCATTTCTCCGCAAGCCATCCACCGATGTCGGAGTGGGTGACACCCAGAACCTGTTCTTCGGCCTCGACAATGGTCAATTCCTCAGCCTCCGCAAGCTCAAGCGCCTCGGAGAACTCATCGAAGAAATATTCGATCAGGATGAGCTTCCCAATGTCATGAAGCACACCAGCCACAAAGGCTTCCCCTTCCATTCTGGGGTGCACTTTCCTGGCAAGCATGCGGCCGGCAACTCCGCAGGCGATGGCGTGGTCCCAGAATCTCTGGCGATCGAACAGTCGGTGTTCTTTCCCGCTGGAAAATCTTCGAAGAACCGCAACACTGAGGCTGAGGTTCTTGACCTGTTCGAAACCCAGGACCACAATGGCCAGCTGAACGGTGGAGATCTCCCGGGGAAATCCATAGAAAGCCGAGTTGGCCACCTTCAGGATTTTCGCAGTGAGGGCCTGGTCCGTGGAGATCAGTTGTGCCACCTGGCGTGCCGAGGACTTGGGATCATCGGTGAGGGATATGAGTTGTGCGATTCTTCCCAAGAGCAGTTCATGGGGCGTTTCGGGAAGTTCCTCGGCCACTTCCTCTTCCTCGAGCTCACGCTGCGCTTCCATCGCAATTTCTTCTTCGCGTGCCACACCCCGGCCAATGGCACCGATGATTGCGCGCAACACGAGCAGGGCTATCACAATCGCGATCGCCTTTCCAACGTTGAGCACGACCGATGTGATCAACTCGTCCTGCTCTGCTTTCTTCTGCTTGATCTCCGCCTGCGCCCGCAAATCGGTGATCGCGAACGGGAATTTGCTCATCTTCAATTGATCACTGCGACCGGTCTCATCGAGACCGACCGCGCCCCTTACGATTTCGGCGACCTGGGTCATTTCTTCGGGCGTTCTTTCACGGTACTGCACTTCATCTTCCACATCGCCCGGAATCGGAACATTCTCGTTAACGGTCAGAGATGCGGAAATCCGTTTGATGGCTCCTACGGCTCCGGTTATATGGCGGACGGTCTTGTTAATTTCGTAGTTGGTGGTTGTTCGTTCCTTGGTGCCTGCTTCTGCTGAACTCTCCTCACTCCTGTCTTCGGCGATAGCGATCTGGGAGGAGGGATTGAATTCGGTTACCTCCATTGCGGTCTGATCGAAACTGAGTTCTACCGATAAACGGATCACAGCCTGGTCTGGTCCCAGCACCTGGTCCAGGGCGATCTGCGCACGATTCTCGAGGTATTGTTCGACATTTCTCTAGACCTCGATCTGTTTGGATGTGAGTCTGGCGAGTGGGTCGACTTCCTTGGACATCAAATTGCCTTCGTTGTCGACCACAGTGATATTGTCGGTCTTCAACCCCTCGACGCTTCCTGCTACAAGACGTTGAACCCCTTCAATCTGAGCGGCACTCAGGCTCATTCTGGGTCGCATTTTCAAGAAGATCGAAGCAGTGGTAGGTTTTTGTTGGTCCGTGAACAGGCTCGGTTCCGGCATAACGACCTTTATCCGGACGTCTTCCACCTGGTCCAGTTCCTGAATGGTGAGTTTGAGCTCTCCTTCAAGTGCCTGCTGATAGCGGACTTGCTGAAGGAAATCAGTCATGCCCAGGGGTACTTCGTCGAAAACCGCATACCCGATCAACCCGGTCTTCGGGAACCCGTCTGCGGCCAGTGAGGCACGCAGACTCAGGCGGTTTTTTGCAGGTACCATAACCACAGTTCCGTCGCCTCCAAGCTTGTGGTCCTGATTCAATTCCCTGAGCCGATTGGTAAGTTGTCCGGCTTCCTTGAGGTCCAGATCGGTGTAGAGGGGGAGATAGTTCACCTCGGTTTCCCCGCCACCAAAAGAGAAGAACATGAGCATCAGAAGGACGAGGCCGGCGCCTCCTCCCGCTCCGATTTTCTTGTTTCGATCCAGACCGCTCCACATTTCCTGGGCCTTCGCCAGGTATTCCTTTATTGCGTCCATGATTCTGTTGAACTCCTGTTTGCTTCGAAAAGTGGGGTGGGTGGTGACCCGATTCAAGATCGGGCACCCGGTGTTAGACCTGCATTCTCATAATTTCCTGGAAAGCTTCCATGGTTCTGTTGCGTACTTCAAGGAGTAGATCAAGCGCCAGGCCGGCCTCCTGGGAGGCTACCATGACCTGGTGTACATCGGTTACCTCGCCGGCGGCAAATGCGTCAACCATTTTGCCCGATTGCATCTGAATCTCATTGACATCGCCAACAAATCCTTTAACCAGATCCATGAAGTTGGCTTCACCGGCCTTATCGGAACGGGTCGTGTCCTTGAGTCCGTGAATCTCCAGGGGCAAACCCCGTTCCACACGCTGGAATGAACTCTGTCCGCCAGCGCCAATCGTTTCTGAAGATATGCTGGAAATGGACATGGCTTATGATCCGCTCCTGTCCAGAATCGTTTTCACGCGTATCACCCGGGGAATGAACTTCTTGGTTTCCGCAGGTAACTTTTTGCGCTTAACTGACTGTGGACCGGCATTGTATGCCCAAAGGGCAAGATCGAGTCGCCCGAACTGGTCTATCAGATCGCCTATGTATCTTGTGCCGCCGAAAATATTCTGCACCGGATCCAGAGGGTTGCTCACCCCAAGATCTTCTGCCGTGCCGGGCATCAACTGCATCAGACCCTGTGCGCCTTTCGACGAAACAGCTCCTGGGTTTCCTGCGGACTCAACATAAATGAGGGCGCGGACAAGATTGGCGTCCACTCCATTCATCAGGCTGTAACGTTCGATATGAGAGTCGAATTTTCCCAGGCGATCCAGAACCTGTGGATGAAGGTCCGACAGGTTGGATTGCGCCGTGCGAGATGGACGGGGAATGGAAGGTGGTTCGGGATTCGCGACTTGAATTCGCAGGATTTCAAGAGGGCTGGGGAGCGGCCTGGGAGCCGCGGGCTGTGGTGTGGGTGTCTGCGGAACAGTGGCGGGAACCGGTGAGCCCACGCTCCGGAGGAGGATGTTGTAGGCCAAAGATCGCTGAAAACTCCGCCCGATCAGCGTCTGGGAACTCATCCGGTCCACTTCATGATCCTCGGCGTAAAGCGGAGGTGATGTGGCAAATAAGAAGATAGTGAAAAGCCCCATGGGGGTCAATTTATTCATGGCTTCCATAACTCGTGTGATAGTGTATGTGGTCACTGTTTACGCCGTTATATCCAGTTTCAATCCTGGGATTGAATCCGCTCCCGAGCTGCCACTCGGAGCATAGGTGCCCTGACGGGGGGTGAACGTGGCCAGGACTGCGCGGTTCTCTTCGTCGGTCAACACACCCTGGATGCTCCCTGTCTCTACTGGGGTCGCTGTCTTCTGCACGGATGTGTCTGGTGAGGCCGGCTCAGAGACCGTAAAATCCAGTCGTTGACCCGCAGATCTGATTGCCGCGCTCGATATTGGAGAATTGATTCTGTCCAGATTCATTTGTGTTCACCTCCGGCTTAGGCCGATTACGCCCTTGCCTGGCCCGTGATACTCTTTCTGATACCTGCGAACTGTCCCGAGATCAGCTTGGCTCCAATGTTGTACATCAGGTGATTTTCAGCCAATCCGGCCATTTCCATATCGATGTCCACATTGTTGATGCCGGTCGCATTGGGCCCGGGTTCCGGCTCATTTATCCTGGGTTGTGCATTGGGATCCACCCCGCCCACATTGAGATGCATGTTGTTGGTTTTCCTGCCTGTTACAGGAGGTTTCTCCACCTGTGCGCGGAGATAGCTGGCAAAGTCCACTTCCTTGCGTCGGTAGTTCACCGTGTTTGCGTTGGCAATGTTGTTGTATATGGCTTTGTGGCGCAACGCGGTGACGTTGAGTGCCTTGTTCAAGAGCGGAATTCTGGTTCTGTTGAAAATCAGATTGCGTACCAGCATACGGAGACCCTCCTGGGGATGTTCGGTTCTGTCTTCAATGCGTCGAACCCATAGAGAGCAACAAGCGTACCCACATTGAGGAGCAAAATCATGGCGAAACGAATTCGAATAGTAGTCCTTGTTATTACAACAGATATATCTATTTCTGTGTGATCGAGAGGAGCCGGATCCAAGGCGAACTCAAGAAAAACTTTCCCACCGGCTGTTCGCATCGTAGTTCGCTTCCGACCTGGATTCCCACACGCCCTTCACCAATTTGGAGTCTCTTATCCTTCCAGGGAAACGCGATCGGACTTGACGCGCAAGAAGGTCTTCCGTACTCTGTATTAGCAACCCGATCTTGAGACTGGTTCAAATCGTCATGTCATCCGTATATATTTGTTAATAATATGATTAAGCTAACAAATGATGAGCTGCAGGTACTCCTGCTTTCACTCAAAGTGGGATTGTTCTGTGTCGCCGTCAGTCTCCCGCCTGCAACCATAATGGGTTGGGTACTGGCCAGGACCTCCTTTCGAGGGAAGCTGCTCCTGGATGGGCTGTGTCACCTGCCCCTCGTGCTGCCTCCCGTGGTCACCGGTTATTTGCTGCTCCTGGTTTTCAGCAGGAGAAGTGTTCTGGGTGCATTTTTAAGGGACAATCTGGGTCTTCAGATCGCTTTCGACTGGAAGGGCGCAGTTCTGGCATCGGCGGTTGTGGGCTTTCCCCTGATGCTCCGATCCATTCGGCTGGCCATCGAGTCTGTGGACCCTCGTCTGGAGCGTGCCGCACGGACCCTGGGTGCGGGTCCAATAAGGGCCTTTTTCACGATCACTTTCAGACTCGCGTTGCCGGGTGTCCTGGTCGGGACATTGCTGTCTTTCGCCAGAAGCCTGGGCGAATTTGGGGCCACTATCACATTCGTGTCCAATATCGCCGGCGAAACACGAACGCTGCCGCTGGCGATTTACACCTTCCTGAACAGGCCAGACGGCGAAGATGCCGTCTTCAGACTCGTCATTGTCTCCGTTCTAATCTCATTTGCTGCCCTGGTTTCCGGCGAGGTTCTGACCCGCAGAATGAGGAGAAATTAGGTGCTTACTCTCAAGGTCAGGCGGAGTTTTCAAGATTTCAAACTGGATATCGATGTCGCGTGTCGGTACCCGGTCACTGCGGTTTTCGGGGCATCCGGGTCAGGAAAGACCACGCTTCTGAATCTAATTTCAGGTCTGATGCGGCCGGATGAGGGGGAGATAGCCCTCGACGGGCAGGTGCTATTCTCTTCTTTGAATGGGGTAGACCTTCCGCCAGAACGCCGCAGAGTAGGATTCGTTTTCCAGGACGACCTGCTGTTCCCTCATCTGACGGTGATGCAGAATCTCAGATACGGATACGATTTTCTCTCCGGGGATGAGAAACGGTTTACAATTGACCAGATCGTAGACCTGATGGCCCTTTCCGGACTCGTGGATCGACATCCTGAGGGCCTCTCTGGAGGTGAGCGGCAAAGGGTTGCACTTGGCAGGGCAATACTCGCATCGCCAAATCTCCTGTTGATGGATGAGCCCCTGTCTGCGCTGGATCAGGTGCTGAAGGACAGGATCATTCCCTATTTGAGACACATTCGGACCGAGCTCAATATTCCGATGTTGTATGTGAGCCACTCGGTTGCGGAGATTCTGGAGTTGACCGGCCAGGTGATTGTATTGAAAGAGGGTCGGGTTCTGGCCCATGGTGACTTCTTCGAAATCGCTCACAAACCCGATGTTCTTCCATTGGTTGAGGCGCACGGTTTTGAGAACGTGTTGCCTGTTGAAGTGATTGCGAACCAATCGGATGCGGGATCCTGCAGGGTTCTGTTCAAGGACCAGGAGCTTCTGGTGCCCCCGTGCAGCAGACCGGTGGGACAGCGGATTTTCATCGGTATTCGGGCGAACGATATCATTTTGTGCCGGACGCGGCCAGACGGACTGAGCATTCGAAATGTGCTACAGGGCAGGATACTTGGCGTTACCCGAGCCGACGGAAAGCAACTGGTCTATGTGGATGTGGGCAAGCGGCTGGCAGTTGAAGTGACAGTGGAAGCGGTGAAGGAGTTGGATCTCAAGACTGGAGAGCAGATCCTTTGTCTGGTCAAGGCGCAATCAATTCGGATCGGTCCGGATGTGGAATAGGTAGATACCGCCTGACACTATTTTGACAGAGCGACCTTCCGGTCGCTTTGTTTCTTTTTGGGGTTTACAGCTGATGCGAGCTCTGTCGATCATCATTGCCCTGCTTCTGGCGTGCACAGTCGAGGCATCTTCCGTCCTTAATTCTTCCGGCCACCACTTTGCATTTGGTGCCACCAGAGACAACGCCTTCATCGGTCTGGACTTTGGCCGAAATCCCTACGGACGTTCCGTGAGCTTCGCCACTTCTGGGGGTCGCCGGCGGCTGGTGGCGGCGCTGAATCGTGCGGTGGATGCCGGAGAGACCAGGATGAGTTTCGATTTCGGGTTCGATTTCAGGAGTGTGGTCGTGTTGGATGAGGACGGTGCTCGGCTCGATGGTGAAGTGCATCAATGTGTAGAGACCTTTCTGGTGGAGGTGGAGACTGCGAATAGTCTCGCTCAACGAAGAGGCAGTCGCTTTGAAGTGGATGTGGTGATCACAGACTTCCGGCTCGCTGACGGGATTTCCTTCGAGGGGTCTCCGCCTCTGGAAATCGGTGAGCATCCGGGCCTGATTACCGATGATGCCCGCCGTGAGTCCCTGTTCACAGCGCTCAAGCCGATTTTTCGAATTTTGGGCAGGCATCCGCTGGTGACCCTCAATCTGATGAATGAGCCTGAGAATCTCAGCCTGTCTTTCTCCCAGGTGCTACAGCGCATACACGAACACCGCTGGCCTGAAGTTCGGATTGTCGACGACGATGAAAAGGGATTCAGAAAGGTGGTTGCAGGAGAGGCGTTTGAACTGAATCACCCGGACGTGAATGAATTTTATTCAGTTGCGTATGATCGGGTTGCCGGGGAAGTCGTTTTGAGGCAGGCGCTGGTCACTCAGCCTGAGCTGGACCGCTTCCTCCTGGACATGCAGCGGGCGATCGTTGACGTGGCGCCGGAGGCCAGGGTGACGATCGGGTGGATCGACGATCTGAGTGCGCTTGTTCGAACAAAGGAACTGGAGGATCAGGCAGGCGGGGTAGTCACCGATGTGATCAGTTTTCACGTCTACGATGTTCCGGAGAATCCTTTTCATCCCGTTCTGACCCGTCGAGAGAATTTCGAGGCGCTTTTTGGGCGAGACAGGGTGATCCGGATAACGGAATGGGGATTGGGTAATCCGGGGGATGTCAGGAGCGCGATTCAGGCAGCACTCCAGGGTGTTCAGGACAGGGGATTTGAGGGTGTTTTGTTCTGGTGGGATACTTCGCATGTGTTCGACCAGCTCGCGTTCAGCCAGGCACGTATTGAGGTCGCCAGAGGGTTGATAGACTACGATGGAGACGGATCGATCGGGTTCGGCGACTTCGTGGAGTTTGCTTCCAGATACGGGATGCCAAGGGGAGATGCAGGTTTCCAGGACCGGTTTGATCTAAATGGCAACGGGGTCATCGGATTCGGCGACTTCGTCAGTTTCGTACGCGCCTATCAAGGATAGACGAGGATCAACTAGGTCTCGTAAGTTCTGCCTTTGAGGTCGGTGCCCTGGTTCTTCCTGGCTTTGGTCATCAGTCGCTTTCCCCAGGTTGTAGGGTATTTTCCGGTAACACAGCCCAAACACAGCGAATCCTCTTCACATCCGATGCCCTTGCTCAATTCTGAAACAGGCAGATACCTGAGGCTGCTCACACCCAGACGACGAGCCATTCTCGTTAAGGCGATTGGTGTAGGATTTCCAGAGTACCGCGTGGATACAAACCCAGGTGCAAACAGTTCGTCAATTGTGGACATGTCGATGCCGTAGAAACACGGACCTACGATAGGCGGGCATGCCACCCGAACGTGGACCTCCTTTGCGCCACAGTCTGTCTTTATGCGACGTAGGAGGGTTTTGAGGGTGGTGGATCTGACAATCGAGTCTTCAAGAAGGAAAACTCTCTTCCCTGCCAACACCGACGACAGCGGCGTGTATTTGTTGCGCACACTGTTCTCTCTTGTAGCATTTGGCTGAATGAAGGTTCTGCCAACATACCGGTTCCGGATAACCCCTTCCATGCTGGGCAGACTCAGATGGTGCGCAAATGCGTCGGCCGCCGCCTTGGCGGTGTCCGGCACGGGAACCACCACACAGTCTTCATCCAGGTGCTGATCCTCCAGTTCCGCAAGGCGTTTCCCGCTTGCCGCTCTTGCCTGATATACCCCCAATCCGTCGATTTCGCTCGCCACATTGGAGAAGTAAACCCACTCGAAAAAACACCTGGTTCGCGTTTTGGTCGGCGCAAACCGTTCCACGCGAACTACGCCGTCTTCTATAATGACCATTTCACCCGGATTCAGGGTATGGATATCTGTGAATCCCAGATTCACCAGGGCGGTGGACTCATTCGCCGCGGCGAACAGATTGTTTTTCACACCCCAGCTCATAGGTCTGAACCCCTGGGGATCGCGCGAGACGAACATGCGCCCCATCGCATCCAGAAACGTAATGTTGTAGGCGCCGTCGAAGTCGCGGCTGAGCGAAGCCATGACCTGCTTCAGATCAGGTGGCTTTTCTCCCCTCAGCCGGTAAGCCAGCGTGTGCATGATGATTTCGGTGTCGGTATTCAGGGTGAAGTGATACCCTCGCTTCGAAAGAAGTCTCTGTCTCAACGCGCTATAGTTGGCAAGATTTCCGTTAAAGGCAAGACTGAACCATTTCCAGAGTCTGCCGTGCTGACGCTCGAATGGTTGTGCGTACCGAATATCGTCTTCTTCACCACTGGTTGCATACCGGGTGTGGCCAATGGCCGCCTGACCTGCGTAGTCCCCGAGGAGAGACCTGTATTTTCCCGGGTGAGACATGCGGAATACTTCGTTTACGGTGCCAACGTCCTTGTAGGTGTCGATTAAGGTGTCTCGGCTGGCGTTGTAAGTGCTGAGGCCTGCTGCAAGCTGGCCCCGATTCTGGAGATCGAGCAGCATACCCGGCATGTGCGATGCAACGTTCGATTTGCTATCTGGTTTGAGTTCTGCGTCTACTTTACCGAGCCAATAGAGCGCTGCAACACCGCATTCGTGATATATCTCGTCAATCATAGATCGCTATTTCCGGATGTCGGTGGTGGAATAAAAAAGCTTGATCAGGTCCAGGTAGCGTTTGTCCCGCTCTGCGGTTACCTCCAGGACAGACGCAGGGGTATAGTCGTAGATCCCTTTCCCTGTTTTGATACCGTGCCGACCCGATGCAACGAGCTCTCTGAGTCCGTTTGGAAGGTTTGTGTCAGATTTGAGTTCGGTAACCAGGTTTTGGTAGACGCTGGCAGTGACATCCAGACCTGCAAAGTCTTTGATGGCCAGAGGCCCAATTGCCGCAAGTCTGAAACCGAGACTGGCGCGTACAGCCCGGTCAATGTCTTCTGGTGTCGCTACGCCTTCATCCAGGAGATTCCAAATCTCTCTGAACATTGCCACCTGGATCCTGTTGATCAGGAATCCGGTGGTTTCCTTGTTCAGAGGCACCGGTAGTTTACCAATCCGGTGAAGCAAGTCCAGAGTCTTGTCCACACAATCGCGGTCGGTTTCTTCCGAGGGCACCACTTCCACAAGTGGAACGATATGCGGCGGGTTGAACCAGTGGGTGATCAGGGCACGCCCAGGATATTTCATGTGTTTGCTGATCTGCGAAATCGGAAAGCTGGAGGTGTTGCTAGCCAATATGGTTTCAGGTTGGACGTCATCTTCTATCCGCCTGAACAAATCTTGTTTCGTTTGGAGATCTTCCCTGACCGCTTCTGTCACGAATTCGCTTCCCTCGAGGGCATCCTTTTCAGTAGCACAGACGGCAAGTCTTCCCAGAGTTTCTCCAACAGATGCTTCTGTATCCAGATCTGCATGAACGCGCTGCTGGAGGTTGCGGCCGATACGCTCCGGAAGTGTAGAACGGGCCTCCGCGGATTCGTCGAAACAGCGCACGTTGTGGCCCGCAGCGGCGAATGCCTGGGCAATTCCGTGCCCCATTGTGCCCAGCCCGAGGACCGTGACCGTCAGCGTTTTGTTAGTTGACATGTGACTGATATTTCCTTCCAGGTATATCGTTCATCCCATCCAGGTTCCGCCGGAAACACTGACAGAGAGTCCGGTCAGGTAGTCCGATTCCGGTGATGCCAGGAAAGAGGCGACATCGGCTATGTCGGTTCCCTGGGCAACCCTCCCGAGGGGTATCTGTGAGGCGGCATCCTCTATCATCCGAGCCCGGTGGCTCTCGGCAGATTCACCAGGGTTCGCAAGGGCTGCAGCCATATGGTCCACGCGCTCGGTATCTACGAGCCCCGGACAGATTGTATTTACCGTGATTCCATTGGGTCCGAGTTCGTGGGCGAGAGACTGCGTCAATCCGATGAGCGCAAACTTGGAAGCACAATATGCGGCATATCGCGGGATGCCCATTTTGCCTGCTACTGATGAGATTACTATTATTTTTCCACCCTTGTTTCTTTCAACCATGTGTCGGGCCACTGCCCTGCAGCAAAGAAATGTGCCTTTGACATTCGTCTTTTGAACAAAGTCCCAAGCCTCTTCTTCGAGTTCCACCAGGGGTACCCGGTCTTTGCCGGGGCGCGAGCCGGCATTGGCCACCAGGATATCGATCTGGCCAAATGCTTCCACACCCTGGTCGACTATTTCCTGTACCTGTGTTGCTTCGGAGATATCGGCAACGACACCAAGGCCGCGTGTTCCCATGGCATTCAACTCACGAACAACCTGGGGTAACCCTTCCCAACCGCCTGAGCGATCCGGGTAAGGCTGGTTGACGATGTCATTTACAATGACACGGGCGCCGAGTCCACCCAGTTTGAGTGCAATCGCGCGCCCAACTCCGTGTTCCCCACCGGCACCGGTGATGAGCGCAACTTTACCAGTCAGATCAGCCATTATGCTCTGGTCTCCATTTTTTCGGTCGGAAGCATGATGTGCGCCACTTGATTCCCCGAAGCCTTCGCGGAACACGATCCAGCGGCAAAAGGGGTTGCCGGATCTGCTTGGCTTTCCACCATTGGGAGATCCGCAGGAGATAGATCAGCCGGAGTATTCTCTAAGTTCGAGATACACATACCCTCCGGGTATTGGACTCCCGGAACGGGGTTCGCAGGGCACGATGTAGACTTCATTTTTCATACAACCCGCTCACCTGTCTGTCAAATAGTACTCCCCAAAAACACAATCTTATTCACAAGAAAGTGGTTCCCCACATCGATGGGCAATATATGTCGGGATCACGACCTGTCAAGAAAATTGGTGAGATTTTAAAGGGTGCTGAAGCGTTGAAATAGTCTATGGAAAAAGGGGACACGGCAGCGTGTCCCCTTTTTGATTTTATTCGTGGATCTGGACTCATTCAATCACTTCTTCTGCGCCAACCCCTTTTCTGAAAATGCCTGCCATACCGTATTCGTGGAGCTTGTTGCGTAGCGTCCTGGAGCTGATTCCAAGCATGTCTGCGGCTGTGGTGCGGTTACCGTCGCAGGACTCGAGGGTCTTGAGAATGAGCTTCTGCTCCACTTCCCTGACGGTTTGGCCCACATTGAGTCCTTCGTCCGACCGACCTGTGGCCGACTTGCCTGTTAGCACATCCTGTGGGAGATGTTCCTCACCTATCTGGTCCTCCTGACAAATTACTACAGCTCTTTCGATGTAATTCTCGAGCTCGCGGACATTTCCCGGCCAATTGTAGGCCATGAACAGCTCCATTGCTTTTTCGTTGATGCCCGAAATGTTCTTGTCGTTTTCTTTGTTGTACTTTTCGAGGAAGTGGCCGACCAGATGAAGCAGGTCTTCCTTCCGTTCACACAGAGGAGAAATGGCCATCGGGATGACGTTTAGTCTGTAGTACAGATCCTCTCTGAATTCACCCTTGTCAATTTGTTCCCGGAGGTTCCGGTTGGTGGTGGCTACTATCCTAACATCGACCTTTATGGAGGATCCGCTTCCAACACGTTCGAACTCCCGTTCCTGCAGTACGCGGAGCAGTTTTGCCTGCAGGCCTGGATCGATTTCGCTGATTTCATCCAGCAACAATGTGCCTCCATCAGCGAGCTCGAAACGGCCCCTTGATTGTTTCACCGCGCCAGTGAAAGCCCCCTTCTCGTGACCGAAGAGTTCGCTTTGATCAGGTCAGGCGGCAATGCGGCGCAGTTGATTTTTATGAACGGATTGTTTTTCCGCGGACTGTTGTAGTGGATCGCCCGAGCCACAAGCTCTTTTCCGGTACCACTTTGACCTGATATCAGAACCGTGGATCGATTTTTCGCCACGGTTTTTATGAGCTCGAAAACTTCCTCCATAAGGCGACTTTTCCCAACCATGTTTCCAAAACTGTATCGTTCCTGAAGTTCAGATCTGAGTCGCTGATTCTCCTGTTTCAACTCCTGGTTCTCCAATGCCCTTGCCACACGCACTTCTATTTCTTCAAGCGAGCACCCTTTTTCCAGATAGTCGTAGGCCCCCTTGTTCATGGCCTCCACTGCGTTTGCCACAGTTGCGTGAGCTGTGATCATCACGACTCTGGAGTCCGGCTGCAACAGTATGGCTTTTTCAAGAACCTGTATGCCGTCCATCCCCGGCATGCGGATGTCCGAAAGAATGAGATCGTAATCGGCACCCTCGAGATTCTGAATCGCCTGCTGACCATTTTCGGCAATATCGACTTCGTATTCGTTTCGGTCCAACGCTTCCTTGAGGAAATCGCGGAACAACGGGTCGTCGTCAACAACCAGGATCTTCTTTGCCGCCATAGTGATATACCCCTGTGCCTGCAATCTGTGGTTTATTTGGGAAGGAAAATGGTAAAGGTAGCGCCTTCATTGGGAGCGCTTTTCACCATGATATCGCCGCCATGGGCTTCGATTACTTTCTTGGCAGTGGCCAGCCCAAGTCCGTTTCCGTCTTCCTTGGTGGTAAAGAAAGGCATGAAGAGCTTGGATTTAACATCTTCCGACATCCCTATTCCCGAATCTGAAACGGTTAGTGTGATACAGGGCATGTCGAGGACTGTCGCGCGGTTCTCCGATGGATCCACTTCGGCCACGCCGATTTGAACCGACCCGCCCTGAGGCATGGCCTGGACGGCGTTGTGGAGCAGGTTCAGAACGATTTGCTGGATCTGTTCGGGATCTGTTCGACAGGGAAGTGTTTTGGGTACGAACTCCCGCTGAAGTTCGATCTCTTCGAGTCGGTTTCCTGCATCGATTTCAAAGAAACCAATAGAGTCTTCAACCACTTCAACAAAATCAACAGGCCTGAGGTTCAACTGCAGCGGACGCGTGTAATTCAGGAGATTCGTGACCATTCTGTTCAGACTTGCAACGCCCTCCATGATTTTCTTCACAAGGCGTCGTCGCGGATCGTCTACAGCCAGATCCCTTTCGAGCAGCCCGGCAAATCCACCGATACCTCCGAGCGGGTTCCGAATTTCATGAGCCACGGTCGCTGCCATCTCGCCCAACGCCGTAAGCGTACTCACTCGGCTTGCCTGACGCGAAAGCTCCTGGAGTTTCGAGATGTCTTCAAAGGTTTCAACAGCGCCCGAAACGTTGCCAGCCTTGTCATAAAGGCACCGGGTACTATAACGGAGCGGCACCTGCGTACCATTGGGCCTTGTGATCCTTTTTTCCTGATCGGCTATCACGGTTCCGTTAGCAAGGGCATTCGAAAGATCAGACACCTCGGTGAGGACCTGAAGCACGGGTCTATTCAGAAAGTCCTTGTTCTTCGGCAGCCCGAGTATGGCCATCGCCGCAGGATTCAGGAGCGTAATTTCGCCCTGGGTATCCACGGCGACCACCCCGGTTCCAAGTCCCTCGAGAATCTGATCCAGGGTGTCTGTCATCGTGACTTGTTCTGGTTGGATGTGTAGGGTTTTCCACCAATGCCAGTCAGCCGGATGCCCTTTTTCGCAACTGCCTTGTATGTTTCATCGGTGCTCTCAACGAGACGACTGAATTTGGCTTTCAGGGTGTCAAGATCCTCGCGATCGACAGAATTCGGCACGTATGCCTTCAATGATGCCTGAAACAATGCGATTGTTTCTGCCTGCTGTTTGAGGAGCGGGACAATCCGATTGGGAAGTTCACCTTCAGTAAATCGCAGTTGAATCTGTTGCGCGAGCCGAGCGGCGTTTGATTGCATTTCAAGCAGTTCAGGTAGGGTCATTTTCTGGCTCACTTTTCTCTTCGGCGACCGCATCTTCTTGCTGCGGCTCTTCCCGTTGTAGGCCGGCTTGTTCAGTGGCGTCCTGTGTTGCCTCCGGATCGACAGCCGGCTCTGCTGAAGATTCCAGTTCCACGGGTGCGGGTTCCGGTCCTTCGGCGGCGTCCTGTGTTTCTTTGGGGTCGACGGCAGGCACGGATGGAGATTCTCGTTCCACAGGTACGGGTTCCGGCGCGACCCCTTGCGGTGGTCTCCTTGCAGCTACACCTCCGTATGCGCCCGCCAGTCCAGCCGGTCTTGGAGACGTGGGTCGGGGCGTTCCCCCCGCTGGAGCTGCGCCCAGTCTCGGTCGTTGCAGTTCCAGCTCGAGGTCTCTCACGCGTCTTCGCAGTTCTCTGACTTCAGTCTGGAGTTTCTGATTCTTGAGCGATCGGCTGACTGCGGCGAGGACTTCTGGAACTTTAAAGGGTTTCACGATGTAATCCTGGGCGCCTTCACGCAACGAATCGATCACAGATTCGATCGTGGGATATCCTGTCATGATGATGATCTGCGCGTCAGGAGAGGCGTTTGTGACCTGAGCGACCAGATCCATTCCCGACATGTCCGGCAGACTCAGGTCGATCAGTGCGATGTGAAGATCCTGATGGTTGAGGATGTCTGTGGCTTCTGCGCCATTGGCAGCCGTAACCACGGAGTATCCCGCATCGGTAAGGGACTCGTTTAAGAGTTCCACCATGAATTCGTCGTCGTCCACAACAAGAATGGATTCTTCTGCCAAAAGAGGATCTTCCTGGATAGAGATACAGAGGAAGGATGGATCGGGCTGAATCGCCTCCAAACGAGAGGTCGTCGGCAATCCTGAAACGTGAGGTCAATCGAGGGGAAAGCAAACGGAATTCCAAGCCGGCAGGGATGCGGCTAACCAATGGTTTGCTTTGGGGTTAATATAGGTCAGGGATGTGTCTAAATTAATAGCAAATCAGGACAAAAGTTCCCAGTAGAGGAAAAAAGTTCCACTTTTTCGAGGTGGATATGGAGGTCGGCCTCAACACTGCCAGGAGATGGACTAAAGTGTTCTGCCTCCGTCTACAACGAGGACCTGGCCGGTTATGAATTCCCCGATCACGAAGGCGTATATGGCGTTGGAGACATCCTTTGCCGTGGCGATCCGTTTTAGGGGTGTGGTTTTTATGGCTTCTTTTACGAACGCTTCCTGACCATCCACCCAACGAGTTTGGGCAACTCCCGGGGCCACCGCATTCACCCTGATCTCGGGTGCCTGACTGATGGCCATGGATTTTGTAAGAGAAATCACAGCTGCTTTTGAGGCGCAGTATGCGATGGAACTCCCCACGCCGGAGATACCGGCGATTGATGACACGTTGACGATTTGCCCGCCGCCATTCAATTTCATATAAGGAATCGCTGCCCGGGAACAATAGAAAGTTCCTTTGACATTTGTGTCGAATACGAGATCCCAGGCTTCTTCCGTAAGCCCTTCGAGGTCGTTCAAGGGTACGAACCGGGTGATGCCGGCGTTGTTTACCAGGATATCGAGTCTGCCGAATTCCTCAAATACAAGAGCAACCATTTTTCGAACAGCACTGTCATCCACCACATCCGCGCGAATGGTCAAGGCCCTTCTCCCCATCGCCCGGATCTGGTCTGCAGTTTCGATGGCCTCGGCTTCAGACCTGGCATAATTTACCCCAACATCTACCCCGTTTTCTGCAAGCATCAGGGCTGTTTCTCGCCCAATTCCAGTACCACCGCCTGTTATCAATGCTACCTGTCCTGAGAGCTGAGACATATACGATTCCTTTTCTGAGTCCTGTTATTTGCGGTTGAAAGCGCTACTCAAGTGGGAACGGAAAAGCGAGAACGTCCTGAATGCGGCGCGCCCCGGTGAGCAGCATGAGGAGTCGGTCCATTCCAAGCGCAATCCCACCCGCAGGTGGCATGCCTGCTTCGAGGGCAGCAAGAAAGTCCTCATCGATCGCGTATTCAGGATGTCCATGTTGAACCCGCTCCGCGGCTTCAGCCAGAAGACGTCTGCGCTGTTCCCGGGGATCATTTAGTTCCGTGAAGGCGTTGGCAAGTTCGACCCCAGCGATGTAGAGTTCGAAGCGTTCGGCAATTTCGGGTCGATCAGGTTTGCATTTAGACAGCGCGGCCATTTGTGCAGGATAGTCCGTCAGAAAAGTAGGTCGATCTTTTCCGAGGTGGGGTTCCACGCCATCCAGGAAGACCTTGAAGAATGCATCTTCAGGGGTATCCTTCGCCATGACGGCAGTATGCCCTGCACATCGTGCACGGCGGATGAATTCGGACGTTTCATCGAACGGGTCGGCCCGAATACCGGCGAATTTCGCCAGGGCGTCCCGAACAGAGATCCGATCCCACGGAGGGGTAACGTCAACAGTCAAGCCTCCCCATTCAAGGGTGTGTGTGCCATTCATTTCCTGGACAAGGCGATGAACGTAGGCCTCCGTCAAATTCATCACGCCATTGTAGTCAGTGTAGGCCTCATACCATTCGAGCAATGTGAATTCGGGATTGTGCATGGGACCTGCCTGCTCGTGCCGGAAGGCTTTGGCGATCTGGTAGACCTTTTCACAACCCGCAGTGAGCAGACGCTTCATGGCATACTCAGGCGATGTGGGGAGGAATAGCCGACGCGCCTTCTCTGAGCCGATGTAAGCTGTCTCGAATGCCGTTAAGTGGGGTTCCATACCGGGATGGGAAACGAGAAGGGGTGTTTCCACTTCGAGGAATCCGGCCTCTTCGAAGAACGCGCGTGTTTGGGCGAGCATCTCTGCACGTGCTTGCAAGAAGCGATGTTTATCCGGAGATGGAGCGCCGGGAATCGGCCGGTTCGAGGGTGCCAGCAAGACCACCCTGTCTACTTGAAAGAGAGGTGGTTCCCAGATCCCATGGAGATCCACAATGTCGTTCGGTTTACAGGAGATCGACTCGTCCCGGAGTACCAATTGAACGCTTCCGGTCTCATCCGCAAGGTGCTGGGAGCCATCCGCCGAATTCTGACCCAGCCTGCCTGCGAGTACCGCATTTTGGGCAGGTTCAAGATCTGAAATACGATGCGTTCTGGCACTGGATGGATAATCTTGAATTGGAGGGCACATGGTGAGTAATATAGGCGATGAATTGTCAGGTGCCAAATTCGGTTCTCAATTGGTAAAATGTGTTGATAAAACTGCGAAAATTCCTTGGCACACTTGCCGAAATTTTCTTATATTCGATAATATATTGCAATTAGGCAATCAAACACCGTCAATCTGAGGTTCCTTCGGGAGGGCATCGCATGAGGTCGTTCTTTAAAGTTCTGGTTGTGGGTTGTGTTGCAGGGTTTCTCATTTTTGCCGCAGGTTCTGCCGATGCAGGCTCCTTCAAAATCGGTGGTGGTATGTTCTTTGACAACAACATTCCAGGTGCTCATCTTTCGGTGGATATCCCCGTGGGTGAGGGCAGTTTTGCAATTTCGCCATTTGCCGATTTCTTCCATAAGTCCGAATCCAAGATCTATGGTGGTGGACTGAATGCCCTAATCAAAAAGCCCGCAGGCGAAAGTTCCACGTTCTATTTCGGAGCGGGTGGTGGTCTTGCCAATGTAAAAGTGGAGGCCTCCGTTCCTGGCGCTACGGCGTCGGCTTCCAAAACCAGCGCCATGGCTAATGTGGTCGCCGGTCTGGAATTCGGTGTAAGTGAAAAAACGTCTATTTTTGCACAGGGCAAATGGATAGGGACATTTGGTGGTTCGGATGCAACAGCAAATGTTTCAGTGGCTGGAACTACCGTTACGGTCCCCATTGATTTGCAGATAAAGCACTTTGCACTCGAAGCAGGCGTAGCCTTCAGCTTTGGTGAGTAGACCACATCTAATTCTGCATAAAACGCCGATCGCTAAGTGACCGTGATCGGCGTTTTACATGCTCAGAAATCGGGTAAGTTTTGTATTCGATGCATAAATCTGTTGAGAATAGTTGCCATTTTCATAAATTAGCATTAAATTGTATCGGATATAGCACAAACAATCTTGAATTTTTCGTAGGCTATGAAAGAAAATAGAAACTCAGAGAAAGGGGGGAGGCCATCCGAATCTGAGATTTCCTGTTTGCTAAATTCAGCCCGTTAAATAGTTTGTGGGCCAACTGTCTCGGTTATCATAACCGGCGAATTCGTGGACCTGATTCAGGTCGTGTGCAGGAGGTGGAACCCCAATGAAGAGAACGATTGGTATTGCTCTGTTAGTTTGTTTGGTAGGAGTGGTTTTTTACGCGAGTCCTGCATCGGCTCGCGAAGCCACCATAAAGCTGGGTGGCGGTGTTTATTTCGATGAAACCCTAATTGGTGGAAATTTTCAGGTAGATATCCCGGTGGCCAAGGAGGGTAAATTTAATATCTCTCCCTTCGTCGATGCCTATGTGTCGAAGTCCCCTTTCAAAGTTGTCGGTGGTGGACTGAATTTGCTCTATAAAGGTCAGGCCGGCGAAAGCGGAAAGATTTACTTTGGCGCAGGAGGCGGTGTGGGCCAGGTCAGGTTTCAGGGCGAAAGCGGCACTGGCGCTATGGCCAATGCCGTCCTGGGTGCCGAATTCGCTGCCAGCGAAAAGATTTCGATTTTTATCCAGGGAAGATTACTAGCTGTCTTTGGTGGTGAGGCCAAAGTTTCATCTGGAATATTTACCCAGACTCTCGACCTTGATGCAAGGCACTTTGCACTTGAAGGCGGAATATCCTTCAATGTCGGTAACTGATTCACTTACCTGAGTTTTCCGCGCCGGTCGTCCAATGTGATGATCGGCGCTTTTTTGTTTGATTTTTACAGGCTTTTTGGTGATTATTACCTCAGTTTGGCCGGGCAGTGTGTGCATTACCATAGTTCAGATTGGAACCGCATTACTTCACCGTCGTTCATTCAATCCGGTATGCAACTGGCTTAATTCTGGCTCAGTGCTCATTTCCCGGTCTACAGGAGGTTGTCGATGAGAGGTTCGGTAATATTATCAGTTACGTTGGTCATCCTTGTTGTCATTGCAGTGCCATATGAGGTTCACGCACAGCGTAGCCTAAGGCTTGGTGCTGGTGTCCATCTCGATGAAAACTCTCCGGGGGTCACGGCAGCCCTGGATGTTCCCATTGGCGGAAGTGTGTTTGGCGTGTCTCCCTTTTTCGACTTCCATTCCAAGTCGGGCAGCCAGGTGCTGGGCGTGGGGATAAATGTGCTGATAAAGAAAGCTGAAGGGAAAGCGTGGGTGTATCTGGGAGGCGGGGGCGGCTATGGCAGTGTGCGGAGTGAACGAGATTTTCTTTCCGCAGCAGGTACGGCAACTCAGAAGGTCTCAAGTTCCAAAGGCCAGGCCATGGCGGATGCGGTATTTGGTGTGGAATACAATGCAACGGAGAAGGCCGCTATTTTCATTCAGGCGAAGTGGCTCGGGTTCTTCGGAGGCAACGATCAAACTGTAGCTCTGCCGGATGGAACCTCGTCCACCGTGGATTTGGGAATCAGGAACTTCGCTTTCCACGTTGGCCTTTCGTTTCGTATGGGTGGCGGGTCTGACGACTACTAAGTGATTCCGCACTCAAGTAGAAAAACAGTACGTTTCACAGATCGCGATCTGTGATGGTTACAGCCGGTTTAAAGGAGAAGTAAATGAAGGACCGCATCTGGTGGCTCGTAATTGCAGGGATGTTTTGTGGATCTATGGTAGGTGGAGCAGACGCAAGGCAGCTTGGTATCAAGCTGGGCGGTGGCGCAATGTTGAGCAACAGCCGAATGGGTGGACACGCGTCCATCGAGATTCCTCTGAGTGATGAATACCCGACGAACATCGCTCCCTTTATTGAAGTCTATAACAAATCCGGTACAAAGGTAATTCCCCTTGGGCTGGCGCTTCTTTACAAGGCGCAAATGACTGAAGCGGGGGGGACGATTTATTTCGGTGCCGGAGGCGGGCTGTTGATGGTAAGAGGCCAGCCTGGGCCACTTTTTGTGACTGGCACAGAAGGCATGATCACCGCCGCGTTAGGGATAGGAATTAACGTAACCGAACGCATGGGTGGTTTCGCACAGGTCAGATGGTTCAGATCTTTCGCGAATCAGGCCGGGGAAAATGAGTTCAGCATTTTGGCCGGATTGCAGATCAATCTTGGTGGTGAATAACCCATAATATGGGATGCAGGATAAGCCGGAACCTGAAAGGGTTTCGGCTTGCTTATGTACGATTCCTCAGGAAATCGACAAGGAGTCTGACACCCACACCAGTTCCACCCCTGGGGATATACGCCCGGTCGCTACCGGACCATGCCGTACCCGCAATGTCCAGATGAGCCCAGGGGAAATCCTGAACAAACGCCTCGATGAAAGCGCCCGCTGTTAGCGCACCTCCCGGCCTCCCTCCCGTATTTTTGATATCCGCGACATCAGACTTGATCAGTTCTCTGTGACCTTCGAGTATGGGCAGTCGCCAGGCGATCTCGCCGGTTCTATCGCCCGCTTTGGAGATCTGTTCTGCGAGCAAATCATTGTTTGACATCAGCCCACTCGCCTCGTGTCCCAGGGCCGTTACACACGCGCCTGTCAGGGTTGCTAGATCGATGGCTGCGGCCGGTTTGTACCGGGCGGCATAGGTGACGGCATCGGCCAGAACAAGGCGGCCCTCAGCATCGGTGCTACGGATTTCGATGGTCTTGCCGAGCATTGATTTGATGATGTCGCCCGGTTTGAGCGCTCGACTTCCAGGCATATTTTCGGCCGCGGCCACAAGGCCAATCACACGAACAGGCAATTCCAGACGCGCTATGGCCTGCATTGCGCCGACAGTGGCTGCGGCACCTCCCATATCATATTTCATGTCCCACATGCCATCCGAACCTTTGATGGATATACCGCCGGTGTCAAAGGTGATTCCTTTCCCGATGATTACAACCGGCGCTTGATCCGGATGGCCTCCTTCGTGCTCCATGACCATAAATCTGGGTGGCTGAGCCGACCCCTGCGCGACGGCCAGAATGGTTCGCATCTCTTCTTTCTCAATCCTGTCTTCGTCGAAAATCTCACAACGGAGACCGGTACCCGAAGCCATTTGCCGGACCCTATCCGCGAGCGCTGCAGGTGTCAGGTCATTCCCGGGGCTACAAGCGAGGTCTCGCGCCAGGCACGTGCCTTCAGCAATAATTTTCCCCGCGTTAGCTCCGCTTTCCAGAGCCTTCTCTGTGGAGGCGTCGAACTCGACAAGCGTGAGGTTACCGAGCGTCTGCAAATCCTCATCGGTCGACTTGTATTCGGTGAACGCGTAGGTGCCAAGGATCGATCCTTCAACCACACCCTGAGCGACCCCTCCCATGTCCAGTCCGCCGGTCCCGGCTCCGTGCAGAATGGTTCCCAACCGATTGACACCTAGCTCGCGTGCCTTTTTGGCCGCGGTTGCCGATACCTGGCGAACCCGGTCGATGCAAAACTTCTCTTTTTCACCCAGACCTACAAGGATCACTCGTGCAGAATTCAAGCCGTCGCCGGGATACAGTACTGAAATCTGATTGAATTTCCCTTTGAAATCGCCTCCGGAAATGAGTCTGCGGATGGCGCCGTTCAGAGCTGTGTCCACGGCACCCGTGGCTCCGGACGGCTCGGTTGTGCCTTCGAAGAGATTCACCACGATTGCGTCCGACTCGATATCTAGGATGTTTCCTATTTGTGTGCTGATTTCCATTGGTCGAGACTCCCAGGGGGAATGAGTGATTTGTTCAGTTCAAGAAGGGGTTGGTCATCTTCTCTACACCGATTGTGGAGAAGGGTCCGTGCCCGGGGTAGATCTTCGTGATATCCCCCAGAGGCAATATCTTCTCTTTGATGGAGCTCATCAGCAGTTCCATGTCCCCACCTTCAAGATCCGTGCGTCCGATGGAGCCGGCGAAGAGTGTATCACCCACAATTGCGTGACCGGGCCAGGTCAACGTGATATTGCCTGGACAGTGACCGGGCGTATGGAGTATCCCGAGCGATTCGTTGCCAAACTTGATCACATCGCCTTCCGCAAGATAACGGCTGATGGCTGGCGGTGGATCGGCTTCCATGCCCAACAGATTGGCGATTTCCTGGAGATGCTCAACCATCTCCTGATCGTGCTGATGGACAGCAAAGGGCGCGCCGGTCTTTTTAACCACCGTCCCTGCCCGGCCTATGTGATCGAAGTGGCCGTGAGTGGCTATCACTTCAACGATGCTGACTCCTTCGCTTTCTGCCATCTCGAGAATTCCTTCGGCGTTTTCACCTGGATCAATAATGATTCCTTCGTGGGTTTCTTCACACGCCAGCACAAAGCAATTGACTTGAAGGGGACCCACAACGAGTGAATTGAGTAACAATGACACCTCCATTTTTGAATGGATGATCGCGTTCTACCGACGCCAGAGCGTCTCTTGTTTCGCTACTGCAAAGATGGTCACAGCCTGGATAATGATCACGAGGTCCCTCGGGACATTGGCGGCAAGCTGCAGCCAGCGATCCGCATTTCTGAGCGCCCCGAAAAGCAGCGCAGCCGGGATCACCGCCAGTGGGTTGTTTCGCGCCAGCAAGGCAACTGCAATGCCGTCGAACCCGTAACCTGGTGAGAATTGTGCATAGAGCGTGTGGTGCACGCCGCAGATTTCCAAAGCACCGGCAATACCTGAGAGACCCCCGGCCAGCGTCATTGTGGAAATGATGACCCGCTGAGTAGGAATTCCGACCGTAGCAGACGTCTTGGGGCCAAGCCCGGTTGCCCGAATCTGAAACCCGGATGCTGTGCGGTAAAGCATCCACGCCAAAATGATACACAATGCGATTGCAATCAGAATGGCCAGACTGAGTTCGTAAGGAGGGATTCGCCAGAGTACGGGGAGGGTGGCTTGTCTTGCGATGTCATCTGTTCGTGCGGCACGATCATTCGACTTGAGCGGCCCATTCACGAAAAACTCCACAATCTGGATCACAATATAGTTCAGCATGATCGTGTTGATGACTTCGTGTACACCCTTTCTTGCCTTTAGCCATCCTGGTATGAATCCTACAATACCACCTGCTGCAACCGAAGCAAGAATCACCACAGGTTGATACAGATATGACGGAAGATTCAGATGCATTGTGCCAAGCCAGGCCGCTGCGAGCGCACCGGCATAAAGCTGGCCTTCGCCACCGATATTGAACAGACCGCACCGGAAGGCGATTGCAACAGAAAGACCTGTGATCATCAAGGGTACGGATTTGATCAATGTGCCGATCAGGTTGCTTCTGGTGCCGAAAGCCCCGTGGGCGAGGGTCTGCAGGACCAGAAGCGGATCCGCGCCAACCATGGCGGCAATCAGGAGTCCTGTGCCCAGAGCGATCGCCAGGGCGGAGACGGATCTGTAAACCGGCTTCATAGTCGCTCGTAAGGGGCTTCAGGTCTACCGGTCATCATCCGTCCCAATTCTGACACTTTGAAATTCTCTCGATCTTGTTCACCAACAATTTTTCCACGGAACAAAACAGCGATCCTGTGCGAGAGTTCCATCAGTTCTTCCAGATCTCCGGAGATCAGGAGAACGGCACCGTTACGGGAGGATACCTGTCTCAATTGTGAGTGTACAAACGCTTTGGCGTTGAGATCCAGGCCCCGCGATGGTTGCGCCGCGATCAGCAGATCCGGATTACCGGAGAGTTCCCTGGCGAGTACCGCCTTCTGCTGGTTTCCGCCGGAGAGACTTCCGACGGACTGCATGCAGCCATCTGCACGGATGTCGAAAGTACGCATCAGTACTTGTGCGAATGAATCCATTTCTTGCCGATCCAACCCAAGGGCGCCAGAAAATCTTTCGTGATTCCCCAGAATCAGATTGTCTCGCAGGGTCATCTGAGGAATGATCCCTTCTGCAAGTCGGTCTTCTGGAACAACCGCGATTCCCAGTTTGCGTCGATCCGGAGTCTCCAGTTCTGTGATGTCCCGCCCACGGAATTTCAATTTGCCCGCAGTTGCCCGAGAGGACCCCGTTATTGACCTCAGCAGTCTGTTCTGGCCGTTCCCTGCCACGCCCGCGATCCCAAGGATTTCCCCTTCGTACAGTTCAAGATTCAGGCCCCCCGGCTCGCCTGTTTCGCCCATACCCACCACAAGATTCTCTAATTTCAGGATCGGTGTTTTTCTATGATTCAGGGAAACATGGGACACCGTGGACGCTTGCCCAACTTCCCCAACAATGGCAGATACCAGGTCGCTGGCGTTCATGTTCTGGCTGGATAACCGGGACACAACGCTGCCGTTTCTCAGCACTGTGGCGCGATCTGCGTGGTCGAGGACTTCCTGGATTCGGTGTGTGACCAGCAGAACTGTTGTCCCTTCCTGCGAGAGTCCGTGCAGCCGATCGAAGAGTGCGACCGCTTCAGGTGGGGAAAGGGAAGAAGTGGGCTCGTCGAGGACAAGAACTTTTGCTTTTCGATAGAGGGCTTTGATGATCTCGAGCATTTGACGGTTCGATAGAGGCAACGATTCCGCGGGCCTATCCAACGGGAAATCGACTTCCAGCTTGTCTGCGAGTCGCTGAGTTTCGGAGATCGCTGCTTTTCGGTCGACAGATCCCCACCTGGAGACCGGTTCGCAACCCAGAATCACGTTCTCCCAACCGGTGAGTGTGGGCACCAGTGAGAAGTGCTGAGCCACAAGCCCGATTCCAGCCGCGAGGGCGGCATCAGGTTTCCCGGGGGGCATACGCAATCCCCGGACCCGGATATCGCCTGCATCCGGCTTTATGAGACCACAAAGGATGTGCATCAAGGTGGATTTTCCCGCACCATTCTCCCCAACGATGGCGTGAATCTCCCCTTCGGCTACTTCAAGATCGATCCGGTCATTCGCCAGTACCCGCCCGAATGATTTGGTGATTCCCTCTAAATGAATCGCAGAATTCATATCACTTTCCAGGTGTCACGGGTTGATTAGAACAGCAGATTACGTTACACTCCCCTGTCATTGATTGTCAAGACATGAATGGGATTTTTCAGCGAGGTAGGCCACACGATTTGGATACACCAACGCACGGACTAGCCGGCCGTTTGATCGCTCACTCGCTATGGCCCGGAGAGAAGGGATATGTAAACCTGGTGACGGTTGCGTCTATGCTTCCCGATCTGGATGTATTGGTTTCGGGCAGCGCCCTTGAAGGGCTCCAGACTCACCGGGGAATCACGCATTCATTTGTGGGGGCGGCACTCGGGGCACTTGCGTTGGGATGGATAGCGAAGCGGCTGTGGTTCCGCGAAAAGTCTCTTGGAGAAATCTACCTGGTCGCGCTTACAGGCTTCCTACTGCACATTGCTTTCGATCTGGTTACCTCATACGGGACCATGATATTCTCCCCCTTTTCGAATACGCGTGTTCACTTCGATGTGCTGTTCATCATAGATCCGTATCTGGACCTGTTGTTGATCGCAGGACTGGTTCTTGGCTGGCGATTCCTGGGCACCATGGGATACCGAATTGGCGCAGGTTGTCTCGTGTTGTTCCTGCTGTTCAACACTGGGATCACTGTAGCCGCCCTCCGGAGTCTGGATTATTGGGCGCATACGAAGGGATTCGATGCGGAGGAAGTGGCTGCGCTTCCACTGCCCTTCTCACCCCTTCACAGACGTGGCCTTGTGTTGTCCGAGGGCACCTACTACGACGTGCCGTTCGACCTGTTCTCAGGTGTTGGAGAGCAGGTGGAGAAGGAGCGATCTGCACTTTCCGTGGAGGCATTGCATCCTCTTTGGCGTATTCGTGCAGGTCGAATCTACAAATGGTTCGCACGATTTCCCATAGTTGAAGAAATAGGGAGTGAAAAGGGAACCACTTACGTGATCGAGGATCTGCGTTTCAAGATTCGAGATTCTGGATTGGGCTGGTTGGGGACACTTGCCATGAGGATGGCGCTGGACCATAACCCGAGGTTTCTGGAGCGCAGGATATTCACACTCACGGTGAATCTGAACGATGCAGGAGAGATAGCAGATGTGATATACGATGGTGGGTCGATCGACGTCCTTCGATAATTCGGTCGGGTGACCGGCTATCGAACCGCCGGCGCATCCGGTGGAAGATCCACCAGTTGAAATCTAATGGGCAGTGTCATCCAGACTGCTACACGCCGATCGTTTTGCATTGCGGGTATGAACGAGAATTGGTAGACGGCATCCAGGGCGGCCTGCTGAAACATGTTCGGCCCACGCAGCACGGAAGCAGTTTTGACCTGCCCATCTGATCCCACCGCAAATTTCACGAAGACGACACCTTCCATGCCAGCCAGCCTCGCCATTTCAGGGTAGACGGGTACGACATCCTTGATCAGTTTGGGCTCTTTGGAGACCGCCCAGAAATCGACGGTCTCCTCTTCCCAATCGATGTCCCGCACATCCGAGTCACTCACATTCAGATTGGCCAGGAAATCCAGGTCGATTTCTGGTTTGGCCACCGTGTCTTTTCGGGCGGTACCCTCTACAGACATTCTGGGTACTGGCTTCTCTATGGGTGGAAGTTTCTTGACCTGGCGCGTTTCTGGAATGTCCTCGATCATGATGATCAGTGGCTCACGGACGGCGGGAAAGGTCTGTGTCTGGAGTTCAGGAATAACCCAGGTCCCCAAGCCTATTGCGAGGGCGGAAAGGACCACCGAGAATCCGAATACTCTCGGATAGGCACGCTTGAGATCCACCTCCGGATTCTTGGTCCGGATAACAGTGGTGGTGATCCAGGGTCTGACGAAGGCACAAGCCATCCGTATCAATAGAGCTCCCAAGTTCCCTGTAGATTCCACAGAAAAACTCCCAGCACATCTGCATCAAGAGATACGTGTCCGGGAGTCTCTTTTGTCCATTCCTCCATCCAGGTTCTTAATCAATAATTTCTGCTGAAACCTTACCTAAATAAACCCCAAGTCCAGGCATCCGTCAAGACGACGAGAAACTGCGGGTCAGTATCCGTGGACGTAGTGTCCGCCACCGGGAAACCAGACGAGGTCCACCACAAACGAGCACCCAACGGCAAACACGTACCCCACGATCAGGCCGTATGCCACAGGCTTCACTTTCCGGTAAAGACTGATCCCCCCAAATTTCAAAATGAGCAGCTTTAACAGCCAGACGAGGAAGATGTCCAGAATGTAAATACTGACATACCATTCGAACATCAGCATCAGACCGAGAGGATGGATTGGCCACCAGGGAAGTCGGGCCTGCAAGAATGTAATTAGAGCGGCCACTACCCCGCCAAGCACCCAGATGCCGATTTTTCCCGGATCAGTTACCGAAGTGTCTGTTTTGGCTACCAGGGAGACCATGCCGTTATACAATCCCTGGGGTGCGCCCACCAGCGACCAGGTGCGGAAAGTGCCGCCGCCTTCTGTATAACAAAGCCATATGGCATAGACCGAGGCAGAGATGAGACCTACCAGGGACGAGATCAGGATAAGGGAACCGGTGCTGCGACCTGACCCAATGAGTTTAAACACGTGCGGAAGGGCCGGAGGAATTCGCCACCCCGCAAGCACTCGCCATCCGATGAGTCGGGAAGCGACCAGAGTCGAGTTGTTCATCCCCGTGGTGCCGGTGAGGATTTCAGGGATCTCCTGAGACCAGTGCGGCCACAAGTAGGCGAAGCCACTCGCAGCGAGGTATTTCATTGCGGCGAAGATGCTTGCCCAGAACAGAAACAGCCATCCCATGGCTATCGCGAGGCTATAGCCGGAGGCTTGCAACCAGAATATCATGTAACCGGCACCAAACAGAATCGAAAGGGTGGCCCCTCTGGCGGACAGGACCGAAGCCACGGATTTTGAAGGGTCCACAGGAATTCGAACCTGTCGCCAGAATTGTTTGAGGTGGTCTCTCGCGGCCCACAACGCCCAGAACACCAAACCCAACATCACGCCGTGACTGAAGGTACTGAAGATCTCTCCCGCCTTGGCTTCCTGACCCGCCATGCCCACAGTGAACCCGACTCTGTTCATAGCGTATGTGATGACCTGCCCAAAAATGTGCATCGACCAGAGGCTGAAGAGGATGTTCAGATCGCAAAGGAATGTGAACCCGATCACGGTCGGCAGCAACCTGTATGAAAAAGCCCATATCAAATATCGCGGGATCTCCGTTCGCCGGCTGCCCAGGGGATCGAATATCGCGAGTCTCGGAAATGCTGGAACCCAGTACGCGATGATGTTCCACAGGATTGGAATGGCCGCAATTGCGAAGCCCACCCAGAAGAGCCGTTCTTTAACAAATGGCGGCCACCCTTTTTTGCGATCGAATCCTTCGGTGAGGTCTAGCGTAACCTCTGCCAGCGGGTAGGTAAGGCGTTCGTGTTCTGCCCATTGTTTCTGGAATATGGCGGTGATGCCAAGACCGATGCCCGTCATGGCGAGAGCCGCCGATCCTGCCCAGAAGACTGGCGCCAACCAGGATCCCCACGGCAAAGCGGCCCCGTCGGGCAGACCCAGATAAAAAGATTCAACAACTCCTGAATAGTTTGCAGGAAACATCCACCAGGGCAAATGGTCGAAAATGAGTTCCTTCCAGCGGTTTTCCGGAGACGCGAAATATCTGGGCGCAGCCATAGCGCCAATCCACTGGGTGATCCAGTTGTACCCGGTAAAGGAGGCGCCGATCCAGAGGCTGCACAGCATCACGCGGAGTTCGCGGCTGTTGAAGGAAAGTTTGGGAAAAATACGTTTTACGAGGGCATTCCCGAGCAGCCAGATCACAAAAGGAAGCAGCACGGCCAGAGGCAGGTTGGACATGGCCATATGTGCCGAACGGGTCCTGAATTCGAGGTAAGTGGTGGCCACACAGGTGAAGATCAGGACGCATCCGATCCAGAGGATCGAAGAGATGCGGACGGGGTCAGACGGATTCGACCCGGATACAGCTTTCAATGATTGGGGTGAATGAGCCATAGGGTTATTTCATTTCTCTGCGGTGGTACTACGGACGTTCCGGATATCGTCGCACGGAGTCAGTGGGTCTTTGTGCTGGTGATTCTTTTTTGAATGGCGTCTTTAGATACTGTTTGGCTTCTTTGCGGGTAGCCCAGACATCCTCCTTCTTTCTGGCCAGTCGATAATTCCGGATGGCTTCCTGTCTGTTGCCTTCCAAATCGGCCAGTTTGCCCAGGATAAGGTGTGCAGGACCCAGCAGCCAGCTCTTCTTGTGGGCGCTTTCCACGTACAGAAGCATCTTGGCTTCCGCGTGACCCAGACTGCCACCAAGATAATAGCCATATCCTTCGATAAAGTGCAATTTGGTCTTAACCCATGGAACCAGGGTCCAGTTGCGCTCCTCCGACAAGTTTCTGATGGATATTGACGAATCGACGAGAGCGGAACGGTATGCGGGATCTCCTTTGACCGTTAAGGCGAAGATGGCATCCAGATACCGGATCCTGTAATCCAGGCTGTTGGGATATTGTTGGTGAAGCTGGAGAAATCTGCGGCGCGCGTCTTCATAGTTTTTCTCATAATACAGCTCGATAAATGCCCTGGCCGACACGGCGTGCTGACGTGTATACGTACCTTTCTGTGCGATCCATTCCAGTTGCTGCAATCCGCGTTCCCGATCTCCGGTAGGCAATGACAGAAGCCGGCCGACCATGCGAAGGAACCGGGGCTGACGAGCGGTGATATAGTCTGAAAGCGCCAGACCGAAGTAGGCATCCACAAGCCCCGGATCCAGGCGGGTCGCTTCCTTAAGGTAATCCCTGCTTTCGAGCCCATCTATTACGCCTTCCAAAGCGCTTCCACGCATCAGTGCCAGTCCCGATCGAAGGGCGTATGCACTTCCGAGCCAGAAGTACATTTCTGCACTTTCGCCCTGGTGCTTCATGAGGGACTTAGCCCGTTTTATCGCCTGCTTGATCAGATTCCTGATTTCATCGTCGTTCTTGATTGCGTCCTCGAGTATGAGACTCTCATCCCAGTAGGCCATTGCTCGACCGAGATATCCTTCCGGTCTCAGAGGCTTATTCGTAATCAGCGAGTCGAACAAAGCGTGGGAAGCTGCGTAATCTTCGTTGAGAAAGTAGTCGATACCTGTACGTGAGGCTCGCTCCAGTGCCTGATCTGCGATGGCATTGTCGGAGCCCAGGTGACTCAGGAATATGATAGGGAGGATTACGCAGGAAACGCGCAGGAGGAAGGTGTTGACTTTGCAGAGCAACAGGGACCTTTCAGAGGAAGGCATCGGATATTCGTCAATGCAAATCCGGACTTTCGTTCCACCCAAGTATTTTCTCGCACCAATGTGCCGTGGACAGCAGTGGTGCTTCGGACAGGGGTGGCCCCACAAGCTGTATGGCTGCGGGAAGACCGGACGGTGTGAGTTCCACAGGAAGGGATACGGTGGGTAAACCGGCATAACTCCAGGGGCTGTTGAATGCCGGATCGCCTGTGGAGTCGAGGGTTGCAAGGGCAGGCGTGCGTGTGGCGGGTGTGAGCAGGATGTCGACATTCTGAAATGCAGATTGGATATCCAATTTGTAGTCGATTTGATGTCGTCTGGCTTTCGCGTACGTCACAGCTGAGGCGGCCAACCCCTCCTCCACCAGTGACCTCAGGCCCGGAGGGTATTCCTTTTTGTGTTGCCGGAACAGGTCATCGTGGTAGGCCGCACCTTCGCAGACCATGATGGTTCGATGAGATTGATGGAGGCTGTCAAAGCTTTTCGGCAAGTCCACTTCTACAAATTCAGCCCCGCCTGTTCTCAGAAGGGCCATTGCATTTTCGGTTGCGCTGGTCATGCTGTCATCTGCGTGGGCGTAGAAATATTCCTTTATCAGTCCTATGCGCGGAGGCCGAGACAGTGGCTCCGGAAGATATCGCAGAGGTGGATCGCTCAAGCTTAACGAATCGCTGGGATCGTGCCCGGCAATCACCTGGAGGATGATTGCTGCATCCTCTACGGATCTGGCCAAGGGTCCAGGGTGATCCAGATTGAAGCTAACAGGCACCACGCCGTGAACACTCACCCTGCCGAGTGTTGGTTTCAGACCGACAATTCCACAGAAAGCCGCCGGACGGGTGATCGATCCGCCTGTCTGAGATCCCATGGCTGCAAGACACATGCCCGATGCCACCGCAGCAGCCGACCCGCTGCTGGATCCCCCGGGGGTGTGTCCGATGTTCCACGGATTGCAGGTTTCTGCGGGGTCAAAACACGCGAAGGGTGTGGTTATGGTCTTGCCCAGGATTACCGCGCCGGCTTTGCGCAATCGGGAAACGAGGGTGGCATCGAATTCGGGGATGAAATCTTTCCGGATTGACGAACCGGCGGTATTGGGCAAGCCCGCCACGTACATGATGTCTTTGATTCCGATGGGAATGCCGTGCAGGGGGCTCCGCGGCGTTCCACCGGCGAGTTCCTTTTCGAGGCGACCGGCCTGTGCGACAGCCCCTTCCCGATCCAGGAAGGCCCAGGCTTTGATGCGATCTTCAAGTGCGTCGATGCGATCCAGGCAGGCCTTCAAGAGGGTTTTGGGAGAGAGATTTCCAGAGGCGATCTCTCTCGATGCGGCTGCAATCGTCAGGTTATTCGGCATGGGTGTTCTGCTCCTCCAGTTTCTGCCTGACTGCGTGTGCGAATTCTCTCGCCATCTGGCGTGAAGTAAGCTTGATCACACTTCCTCTTAGGGGTCTCAAAGACTTATTTTTACTTCCCTGCCCTGTTTCTGGCTTCTGTAGATGCCATCCAGGATGGCCATCACTTGAAGAGATTGCTCTGCCGGGACCGGCGAAGGTCCACCACTGGCAACGGCCTGCGCAAATTCGACGCACTCCTGTGCGTGGGCTTCCAAACGGTCCTTGCGGTTTTTCAGTTCTCTGTTGTAGTGCTGCTTTGTCTTGTGATTCGATTCATAGAATTCACACTTTGGCCAGTGACTCCCGCCCTTTGTCCCGTAAAGCCACATCTGCATGTCTTCGCCCATCGTATCGTGGTGGAGCAGCCAGCTGACTTCGAGAACAAGCGTCGCACCATTTTCGAATCTTACGAAGGCGGCTGCAAAGTCCTCCACATCGAAACTTTTGGGGATTGCGCCTCCCATGCCGCTGAATGCACTCTTCTGATGTGCAATTTCCGCACGCGCCACTCCGGATACTGCCGCCGGCGCCGGATTCCCCATGAACCAGAGCGTCAGATCCAGAATGTGCACACCGATGTCGATGCAGGGCCCGCCACCGCTATGTTTTTTCTGAATAAATCCCGCCCGTGTTGGCGCCCCCGATCGACGGAGCATCCAGCTGCGTGCGTGGTAGATATCTCCGAGTACTCCGGTATCCAGTTCTGATTTCATGGCCTTAGCGCTGCCTCCAAATCTGAAATGCTGGGCAGTCATCAAGAGCTTTCCAGACTTGTCCCTGGCCGCAATCATTTTCTTCACCAACGCCGGGGTAGGCGCAAGCGGTTTTTCGCAGATGACGTGTTTGCCGGCGTTCAGAGCGGCGATTGCCAGCGGTGCATGATAATTGTTTGGCGTGCATATGTCGATAATGTCGATATCCGGATCCCTGAAAAGGTCTTTCGGATCCGTGACGAGTCGTTCAACGCCGTTCTTTTCTCCCCAGGCTTTCAAAGCCTTGCTGCTGATATCGCTGCCAGCAACAAGCTCGGCTTCCTCGGAGGCGTTCCACCCCGGTATGTGACTGCCTGCGATGCCTCCCACACCTACGATTCCGACTTTCAATGTTTTTGCCATTTCAGACTCCATTTTCAGATGAATGAACCGACCAGGGCTAGGCGCCGAGAAGGCCGGGTTGACACTGGATTGTGATCGTTTCTCCATAACAGGTCCGAAGATAATACAGAAACTCAATCGGGTCCAGCGGAGGGGTTCCAATTTGGGTTTGAACACTCAAAATCCTGTCCTTCACTGCAGGCACACCACAACATATTGTGACATGATTCGGGTTTGTGATATTCTTGTTGACTTAAGAAAAACAAAGGCTTATGTTCTTTTCACGCTGCAGAAAACCTGGAGGTGACCCCACCCTCAGGAAGGGCCGAGTCGATTCCCTGTCGACATCTATTGGTCCGCTCTTTTGCCCCAAAATACCCGGTTCAAGATCACGATTCTCCCCCTGCTTCAGTTGATTTTTGCAAGGTGAAGGATTGCCTTGATTTCTCGACTATATTCTTGTTTGCTCCAGAAAAGAATGCCAATCTAACACGTAGCCCGGAAGATAGAGAAAGCCCGGGGGCAGGACACTTCAGGCAGCCGAATTCCTTGGCGAGGAATCGTCTCTCCCCGGCTGTCTGAACACCAGCTCCCCGGGCTTTTTTTTGCCTGGACTGTAAGGTGGGTGAAACACTCACTTGTGATAGCTTTCGCCCCGAATTATGGTGAATGCGCGATAGATCTGCTCGAGAAGAATGACTCGCGCAAATTCGTGAGGGAAGGTCATTGCGGATAGAGATAATCGCAGGTCTGCCAGATCGGTGATTTTTTCGGAAAGTCCAAAGGCACCGCCTATGATGAATGTAATCTTGCTGTTTCCCCTCAGCATAAGATCGGAAAACCGCTCCGCAAGCCTTTCCGAAGCGCAAGATTCCCCTCCACTTACCAACGCAACGAGGTAGGTGTTCGTCGGAATGGCCCGGAGAATTCTTTCTCCTTCGCGGTCGATTATGTCTCGCGGGAGGAGTCCTTTTGATGCACGTTCTTCTTTTATTTCCAATTGCGTGAGTGAAGCGTATCTGGCAATACGTAGGGTATAGTCCCTTGCGCCTTCGTTGAGGTAGGCTACCCGACCCTTCCCTATGGTGATCAAGCTCAATTGCATGCCGGTATGATACGCACATTTCAGCTCGCCTACAAGAAGCTTGTTCAGGACTCAGAAAAACGGTATTATATTAGACACAATTGGTTATGCAGATTTGAACAGTCATCTGATAGGCCGTTTTCGGGTGCTCAATCAGACCGCCGGCCAACCTGGTCGGGTCATCTCGATCACTGCATCAACATCCTCCAGGACAGCACAGCGTGCGCAGAATCTCACTCCTTCTGATACTTTCCTGTACCATCTTCCTTTGTTCCAAAAAGGTCGTCCAGGCGGCCGACACTGCCCGATTTCTCCACGTGGATCAGATCAGTCGCGGGATGAAAGGAATGGGTAGAACGGTATTCCAGGGTACCAAAATCGACACCTTTCAGGTGGAGATTATCGGGATCCTGAAGAATTACCTGGGTCCTCGAAGCGACATGATTCTCGCACGGCTGGAAGGTGGCCCGCTTGAAAAGACCGGCGTGATGCCGGGAATGAGCGGAAGCCCTGTATATATCGATGGGAAACTCATTGGCGCGGTCGCCTATACCTGGTCCTTTGCAAAGGAGCCCATTGCGGGGATTACACCCATCCATAGTATGTTGAGGCTATTCCGGCGCGAAGATAACTCAGAGCAATCGCCAGGCACAGGTCAGACCTCTATGTTCGGATCCAGTGGGTCGGATATCGATCCCTCTTTGGTCGGAGATCTGAAACCGGTGGGTACTCCGCTGGTGATGTCGGGATTTGCACCTCAGGCGATAAGCGATCTGCGCAAGGAACTTTTGCCCGCCGGATTTTTTCCCATTCAGGGTGGGGGCGCGTCAGATTCGACCCTCCCAACGAGCCCGTTTGAAGCGGGGGCCGCCGTTGGTGTGCAGCTTGTGCGAGGTGACTTCAGCATGACCGCTATTGGGACCCTGACTCACCGTGATGGGGACAGAGTATTGGCCCTCGGTCACCCTATGCTTTCTACAGGCAACACATCCTTGCCAATGACTTCAGCTTATATCCATGGCATCATGCCAAGCCAGTTTCTCTCTTTCAAGATGGGTACAGCGACAAGCCCTCAAGGTACGATTTTGCAGGACCGGGCGCAGGGCGTCTCGGGAAAAGTCGGCGAGATGCCCGCCATGATGCCCGCAAGTATCGAAATATTGTCCTCAGGAGGCACACAAAGATTCAAAATAGAAGTGCTCAGAAACCGGGATTTTACTCCCATCCTGCTCCGAACCGCAGTGGCCAGTGCCCTGATCTCGTCCGAGAAACTCATGGGTGAGACCACGGTTGCTGCAAAAGGAACAATTTTGCTGGAAGACCGCGCGCCTGTGGTGGTTGAGAATGTGTATGCTGGCCCAACTGGATTGGGGCTCGCCGTTTTGGGTTTGACGACTCCCGTAAATCGGCTGATGCGAAATCCGTTCGAATCCGTTCAGGTCGAAGAGATTACACTCAGTCTGAGAGTCGAAGAGCGTGCAAGAGCCGGTCGGATCGCTTCTGTCCGTTTCGACCGGACGCAGGTTAAGGCGGGTGAGACGATAGGGATCGCGGTGGACATTCGCGAATATCTTGGCGAGTCACATATAGTCAATACCAGTCTGGACATACCGGAGCAGGCGCGGGGAAGTCGTCTGGTTCTGCACATTACGAGCGCCAGCGCCTACGTGAAGACCGAAGCCAAGCGTGTACCCGACGAATACCGGGCGAAAGACCTGGACCAACTGATTCGCATACTCGGTCGGGTCGAAAGAAATGACACTTTGATCCTGCAGCTATTGTCGACAAGGACGGGTGTTACGGTCGAAGGCAGGGAGGTTTCCACACTCCCGCATTCCGTGATGTCAGCTATGCAGCATTCAAGTGTATTGGGCAGTGTAAGGCCAGTTCGTCAGACCGTGCTGACAGAGGTAAGAATTCCCACGGATATGGTCCTTTCCGGCAGCCAAACCGTTATGATTATCGTAGACCAGGAGAGAAATGGCGTGATCTTCGCCGGAAAGGCAGGGCCTGCTGGTGGCAAGAAATAATATCGTAATTGTTGCTTTTGTTTTCATGCTGCTCGTGTCCACAGCAAGTGCCGTAGAGCCCATTCTATGGCGTGAGCATACCCAGGCACAGTTTGCTGGAGGTGAGCCGAACGGCGTGTCCTTTACACGTGACGGTGTAGTGGCTCTGTCTCCGAGTTTGGTCGAGGTTGCTGATGTGGGGGAGGAGTTCGTCTGGGATCTTGCCCGTGACCAGAAGGGTCGTCTTCTCATCGCCACCGGCAACAGGGGAAAAGTCTATAGGTTCACCGAGGGTGAAAAGCCACGGCTATTGCTGGACACGCCAGAGGTGGCCATGTTCAGTATCGCGGTATCCCAAAATGGGACCGTTTTCACCGGTTCTTCTCCGGATGGACTGATCTACAGGCTCCGTCCGGGCAAGGAGGTGGAGACTTTCTGTCGTACCGAAGATGAGCACGTCTGGGCGCTTCTGGTAGACCGGGGCGTTCTCTATGCTGCTACGGGCGGCAAGGTCGGACGGGTGTTGAAGATTTCGGACGACGGATCGGTTACTGAACTTTTCAAAAGTCCGGATCCGAATATCGTTTGTCTTGTCAGAGGTCCGGACGGGAGTTTGTATGCCGGCTCGGATCAGAGTGGATTTGTGTACAGGTTGAAAACCGGCGGCAAACTGGAGGTGCTCTACGATGCCCCCGAGAGCGAAGTCCGAGCCCTGGCAATTGGCAAATCGGGATTGATCTATGCCGCTGCGATGTCGGGGAAATCCACGGCGAATGCACAGCGAGAAGGCGCCAAACCCCAGCAAGGAAACGGTACGGCCGTGTCGTCAGAAACCTCTTCTCTTTACGCCATTCGTCCTTCGGGGGCGACGGTGAGATTGTGGGAGGCCCCCGATCCGATGCTGCTATCGATTCACGTGGGAGAAACGGGTGAACTCACTGCGCTGACCGGTGAAACCGGCGGCGTATATCGGATTAAGGCAGATGGTTCTGCCACACTGCTGACCAAGTTACAAAATGCGCAGCCCTGGACCTTCGCCGCTTCACCGGCAGGGGAGATCTGGCTGGGGATGGCGGGATCCGGTAAAGTCTACAAGCTGGGCAAATCAATTGAGAAAGAGGGAACACTCACCTCAAAACCGAGGGACTTCTCTCTTGTATCCAGGTGGGGAAAACTGGCCTGGAAAGCCGATACGCCCCCGGCCACATCGGTGGTATTTCAGACGCGGTCGGGAAACAGCGAAACACCGGATGATACGTGGAGCGGCTGGTCTGGTCCAATGACGACTGCGGGTCAGATCCAAAGTCCCCCTGGCAGATTCATTCAGTACCGCGCCCAATTCAAGTCGACCGATGGAACCACGAGCCCGAGGCTGAAAGAGGTGACACTGGCCGGTCTTCAGGAGAATGTGTCTCCGCAGATCCTGACGGTTGGTGTGACCCCCCCGGCGGGGCATAAAAATGGTTTACCGAAAACCAACGACAATGCCACGGTCCGGCACAATGGCACAGAGGGTGGAAACGGGATCTGGCAGATTAAATGGGCCGCGGGAGATGCCAACAATGATCGGCTGATCTACGACCTTTATTTCCGCGGCAGGGATGAAAAACAATGGAAACTTCTGGGAGACGACCTGACGAAAACGTCTTTTCAATGGGACGTCGAGTCGGCGCCGGAAGGAACCATGCAGGTCAAGGTGGTGGCATCGGACCGACTCAGTAATCCTGCGGTGATGGCACTCGAGACCGAAAAGGAGAGCGAACCCTTCGATCTGGATCACACATCACCGGTGGTGAATCTGCAAGTGACGGCGGAGGGATCCGGCACACTTGCCGTGACGGGTGAAATCAAGGACTTGACCAGTCCGATCCAACAGGCTGCCTATGCGATCAATTCCGGGAAATGGCAGGTGGTTTTTCCGTTGGACGATATTTTCGATTCGCGGATCGAATCCCTGAATTTCAAGATCACCGGTCTGAAATCGGGCGAGTATAGTATTGTGGTGCGGGCTTCGGATACGCTGGGCAATATGGGTGTGGGGAAAGTCGTGGCAGAAGTGGAGGGACAGTAAATGGACTTGAAATTCGATGACCGATGAAGCCTACATGCGAAGGGCGCTGCAGCTCGCAGAAAAGGGAAGAGGAACGGTACGATCAGGGGCACTTGTAGGAGCGGTAGCCGTTCAGGGAAATAGGGTGCTGGGCGAAGGGTTTCACCCCGCGCCGGGAGAACCTCACGCGGAAGCCTTTGCTCTGGCGCACGTGCCGGACAATACACCGGATGTAACACTCTACGTTAATCTCGAACCTTGCTCGCACATGGGCAAGACTCCTCCTTGCGCGGATTTGGTGATCAGGAAAGGCGTAAGTCGTGTGGTATGTGCGATGGAGGATCCGGACAGCAGAGTATCCGGCAGTGGTATTTCGCGTATCCGGGAAGCGGGAATTTCCGTAGATTTAGGGCTTCTTCAAGAAGAGGCGTTGCGACTCAATGAGGTGTTCGTAAAGCACCGGACTACAGGATTGCCGTATGTAACATTGAAGCTCGCCCAAACCCTAGACGGGCGGATCGCCACTGCAACTGGAGATGCAAGGTGGATTACATCGGAGATCTCCAGATCCAGAGGGCACGAACTCAGGTCCGAAGCTGGCGCGATTCTCGTGGGTCGCGGAACCGTGGAGGCGGACGATCCCGAACTTTCGGTCCGCCACGTGACCGGGGCGGACCCGGTTAAGATTGTGCTGGACACCAATTTATCCATTGCAACAACGACAAAGGTATTTTCAGGAGAACCCTTGTTTGTCGTCGGACGGGAAGGCATTGGTGACGGTAAAATCGCAAACATCGAGGCTGCCGGCGCCCGGGTATGGCTGGTGCCGCGTGAAGCGGATGGTTTGAATCTCAGGCGTGTTCTGGAGAAGGCCGGTTCAGACAATCTGACGCATGTTCTGATCGAAGGCGGGTCAAAGGTGGCCACTTCGGCATTGAGGGATGGCCTGGTGGACCGGGTGGCCGTTTTCCTGGCTCCGAAGCTGCTCGGAGAAGGTATTTCGTGCATTGGGGACCTGGGCATTACCTCGATCGGTAATGCCATTGCACTGGAGGCGCCCGAAGTGCAGATGTTGGGTGAGGATGTTTTTTATACTGCCAGAGTGTCCCGAGGAGACGACTGATGTTTACCGGTATTGTGGAGGAGATGGGAACCGTCCGGTCCATCGAACGTCGTGGAGGCAACCAGCGAACCACACTGGATGCAAAAACGGTTATGTCGGATATTCACGTGGGCGACAGCATTTCTCTGGCCGGAGTTTGCCACACGGTCGTAGGGTTCGACACCAGAGGATTCTGGGTGGAGTCGGTCGATGAGACACTGCGGCTCACGACGCTGGGTAAACTGAAAGTCGGCTCCAGGATTAATCTGGAGCGATCTCTCAGGCTGAGTGATCGGCTGGGTGGCCACCTCGTAGCGGGCCACGTGGATGGTGTGGGCAAACTGGTGAACCGTCAGGATATGTCCGGAAGTGTGGAGTTGACCATCGAGGCGGGCACCGAACTGTCCCCGTATATCGCCAAAAAGGGATCGGTCGCGGTTGACGGGATAAGCCTTACTGTTGCCTCAACTTCCAACGCCAGCTTTTCCATAGCAGTTATCCCACATACGCTGGAGGTTACCACAATTTCTGAGCTTCGGGTTGGTGACGATCTGAATCTGGAAGTGGATATGTTTGCGCGGTATCTCGAGCGACTGGTTTCGGCTGGACGAGCAAATACAGAACTGACCCAATCCGGTATCGAGGCAATGGGGTACTGAAGCACATTACCAGAATCGAAGAGGTGACGCACATGGCCAGTATCGAAGATTTATCCGTCCACATTTCTCCCATCGAGGATGCACTAGAAGAAATCCGGTCCGGAAAGCTGGTTATTGTAGTTGATGACGAGGATCGGGAGAACGAGGGCGACCTGATCACCGCGGCCGAGAAAGTGACCCCGGATACGATCAATTTCATGGCCACACACGGCAGGGGGCTGGTTTGCCTGCCCGCAACGCAAGAGCGGCTACAGGAGTTGGAACTGGACATGATGGTGGACCGTAATACGGCCCTACACGAAACGCCTTTTACCGTGAGTATCGACGCCATTGGAGGCACGTCTACCGGTATATCCGCCCAGGATCGCGCGGTTACTGTTCAACGTTTCGTACATCCGGATGCACTGCCATCTGATTTCGGCAGGCCGGGTCATATTTTTCCTCTGAAGGCCAGTCCCGGGGGTGTCCTTCGCCGGGCTGGACATACCGAAGCTACGGTGGATCTTGCCAGACTGGCGGGTCTGAGTCCTGCAGGCGTGCTGTGCGAGATTCTGAATCCGGACGGTACCATGTCCCGGATGCCGCAGCTGGTCGAACTTGCGAAACGGTTCGATCTGAAGATCATCACGATCCGGGATCTGATCGCCTACAGACGCAGGTCTGAAAAGCTTGTCCGATGTGTGGAGACCGTGATTATGCCTTCCCAGTTCGGGGAGTTCGACCTCAATCTGTTTGAGAGTGACGTGGATGAACGCGAGCATGTGGCCCTTACGAAAGGAGACATCCGGGACGGTGAGCCTGTGCTGGTGAGAATGCACTCCGAATGTCTCACCGGAGACGCGTTCGGTTCTTTGCGTTGCGACTGTGGTTCCCAACTGCATTCTGCGATGGAAATGATCGAAAAGGTCGGTCGGGGAGTCGTGGTGTATATGCGTCAGGAAGGACGCGGCATCGGGCTGCGTCAGAAAATCCGGGCCTACAAACTCCAGGAAAAAGGATACGATACGGTAGAGGCAAATCTGAAACTCGGTTTTAAAATGGACGAACGGGATTACGGGATTGGGGCACAGATTCTTTTCGATCTGGGTGTTCGAAAGGCCAAATTGATTACCAACAACCCCGCCAAGCGTGTGGGACTGAGGGCCTACGGCATCGAAATCGTAGAAAGGGTTCCAATGAAGGTCAAAGCAAACCTGTGGAACGTTCGATATCTGAGAACGAAACAGGAGAAGATGGGACATATTTTCACCGAGGATGATTTGAAGCTGGACGACAACGCATCGGAGGGTACGCATGGCCAGAGTGTTTGAAGGAAACCTTTCGGCGAAGGGGAAGCGGTTTGGCATCGTGGTTAGCAGGTTCAACGCATTTATCGGTAAGGAGCTCCTGAGTGGCGCGCAGGACTGTCTGGATCGGCACGGTGCGGACCCCGACGGTGTGGATGTGGCCTGGGTGCCCGGCGCCTTCGAGATTCCGCTGGCGGCCAAAAAGCTCGCTGGAAGCGGACGTTACGACGCCCTGATTTGCCTGGGTGCGGTGATTCGCGGGAACACACCGCATTTCGATTATGTGGCCAACGAGGTGTCCAAAGGCGTATCCACCGTAGCTCTGGAATCTGGTGTCCCAACCCTATTCGGAGTTCTGACAACCGACACCGTCGAGCAGGCCATAGAGCGCGCCGGAACAAAGGCCGGAAACAAGGGCTGGGACGTGGCTCTAGGTGCGGTCGAGATGGCCAATCTGCTTGATTCGCTGGACAATCCACCGGCATGAATATTTCTCGCAGGAAGGCCAGGGAAGCGGTGCTCCAGGCACTGTACTGGACAGAAAGTTCCGGTGATCCTATACAGCAAACCCTTCGTACGATGGCTTTGCGAACGGGACTTGGCGAAGACTCCGCAGCATTCGCCCAGGCGCTTGGGGTGGCCACCTGGGAACGGCGCGAAGAAATGGACAGATTGATCGAAGGGGTTTCCGAAAACTGGGCGCTCAATCGGATCGCACGGATCGACCTGATCCTGATGAGGATGGCTTTAACCGAAATGTTCGCATTCGTCGATATACCCGTGAAGGTCTCGATGGATGAAGCCATTGAATTAGCCAAACGATACAGTGTAGAGAAGTCCTCGGCATTCATCAATGGCATACTGGATGCGGTGGTCAGGCAGGAGGGATTGGTAGCATGCGACGATGCAGGCAGATGACCCCCGGCGACACATGGTGTCTGATACTGTACGGACCGCATTGAGCTTTGGGCATGCGACTCGCAATTATCTCGGACATACATGGTAACCTGGAAGCCCTGGGGGCCGTGTTGCATCAATGCGAATCTCTCCAGGTGAAACGAACGGTATGCCTGGGTGATCTTGTGGGATACGGTCCAGATCCTGCCGGTTGCGTGGAAGCCATTCAGAATGTGTCGCAAACCGTACTTATCGGGAACCACGACCACGCTGCGGTCAGTCTTCCCGAGGCGAGGCACTTCAATCCAATTGCCAAGATCGCAATCAGGTGGACTTCTGAAATCCTTCAAAAGGATCACCTCGATTATTTGAGGGAACTTCCCTTGATCGTAGAGGAGTCGGATGTGCTGTTCGTTCATTCATCTCCAAGCCGTCCCGAGACCTGGCCCTATCTGTTTTCTCCAGTCGAGGGTCGGCGAGATCTGGCCTATACCGACGCAAAATTCTGCTTCGTTGGACATTCGCACCACGCATTCATCTGCAGCAATGAGGGCGGGGACGTGGTAGGGGAGGGCACCGTATCCATTTCCGGATCGGAAAGATATTTGACAGATGTGGGAAGCGTGGGTCAACCCAGAGATGCGGACCCCCGTGCATCGTTCGCCGTGTGGGACCAGGATGCTGAAGAATTACAGCTGCACCGTGTGGCCTACGATGTGTCTGCGACACAAAAGAAAATCAGAAACCTGCAGCTGCCTGAGCTTCTGGCCGAACGGCTGGCAACGGGAAGATGAAACTATTTACGGGATTGGGAGTCTGTAACATTCTGGAACCAGTACCCTACATATCCTCTTAATACCACGGGAATACCGATATGATGAGCATGATTACAAAGCTCCTGGGGAGCAAACACGACCGCGACAGGAAAAAGCTCCAACCCATTGCAGATGAGATCAACCAGATTTTTTCGTCTCTTGAAGCGCTAACGGATGACGATCTCAGAGACAAGACGGAAGCCTTCAAGGAGCGCCTTAGAGAGGTTACGCGAGATGCCAGGGCTCAAAAAGATGCTATGCGCAAATCGTTGGAAGGCCACCTCACAAACCGCACGGAATTGCTGGACGAGCTTGAGGAAGTTGAGACGGAAATCCGCGAGTTGGAAGAGGACACACTGGATGAAATGCTCCCTGAGGCCTATGCGGTTTTCAAGGAGACGTGCCGGCGTTTCGTAGGTAAGTCGTGGGAACGCGCGGAGGAACAGCTCATCTGGGGTGATGTGCCCTACGATGTACAGTTGATCGGCGGGATTGTGCTCCACCAGGGCAAGATCGCAGAAATGGCCACGGGTGAGGGGAAAACTCTGACGTCCGGCATGCCGCTGTATCTGAATGCCCTAACAGGCAGAGGCGTGCATCTGGTGACGGTGAACTCGTTCCTGTCCAAACGAGATGCGATGTGGCTTGCCCCCATTTATCTGTTTCTGGGATTGTCCGTGGGGATTATCCAGGATCGTGCGCTGGGTGCCGAGGCATACCTTATTGAGGAAGACGGAGATGGCGGATACAGACTGATAGATTGCGACCATGGTGATGCCTATAGGGCAGATATCGTATATGGCACCAAGGATCAGTTCGGATTCGACTACCTCTATGACAATATGTCAATTCGTCCCGACGACTTGATGCAGCGAGAACACCATTTTGCCATCATCGATGAGGCCGACAGCATCCTGATCGACGAGGCGAGGACCCCATTGATCATATCGGGGGCGGTACCGGAGGCGGACACACAGCGGTTCGACGAGATGAGGCCGCTCGTGGAGCGTCTCGTAAAGATTCAGGGGCAGGTGGTAAACGGTATTTTGACCGAGGCCGAAAAGCTTCTGGAGGAGGATGATTACGCGGCTGGAATCCGACTGGTGGTCGTTCAACGCGGAATGCCCAAGAACGGGCGACTGATGAAGCTGCTCCAGGAAGAAGGCATCAAGCGTCTGATCGGACGTGTGGAAGCCGATTACATGCGTGACAAACGTATGGGGGAACTCGATGATGATCTGTACTACAGTGTAGATGAGAAAAGCCATATCATCGATTTGACGGAAAAGGGACGTGTAGAGATCAGCAAATCTCAGGATGATTTCGTATTGCCGGATCTGGACGAAGTCCTTCGGGAGATCGAGTCGGATAAATCGCTGGATGACGAGACGCGTGCAAAGGTTGAGGATGATGCCTACCAGGATTATTCCCGAAAAAGCGAATCCATTCACGGCGTGCAGCAGCTTTTGAAAGCCTACAGCCTGTATGAAAAAGATGTCCAGTATATGGTGGATAACAATCGCGTGATCATTGTTGATGAGTTTACCGGGCGTCCCCAGGAAGGCAGGCGTTTCTCCGACGGGCTTCACCAGGCGCTGGAGGCCAAGGAACGTGTCAAGGTGGAGCGAGACACGCAGACGGTGGCTACCGTTACCCTGCAAAACTATTTCAGACTCTACAACAAACTCGCTGGAATGACCGGAACGGCGGAAACGGAAAGTTCGGAATTATTCCAGATATACCAATTGGATGTGGTGGTCATTCCCACAAACGAGCCTATCCGAAGGATCGATTCTGAAGATTTGATATTCCGCACGAAGCGCGAAAAGTATAATGCCATTATCGATGAGATCGCCCGTCTCAACGAGATGGGTCTTCCCATTCTGGTGGGCACGATCACGGTTGAGGTGTCGGAACTGCTTTCGCGGATGCTCAACCGAAAAGGTATCAAGCATTCTGTCTTGAATGCCCGGCATCATCAGCAGGAAGCGCAAATCGTTGCAGGAGCCGGCAGACCCGGAGCGGTAACGATTGCGACGAACATGGCAGGGAGAGGAACGGACATCAAACTGGGACCGGGCGTGGTCAAGGCGCCCGAAGGTCATCAGTGTGCACTGGTTTCAAATGCGGATGATGAGCGACCGCAGTGCCCACACCTCAAGGAATACGATTGTCACACAGATGTGCCTTGCGGGCTTCACATTATGGGTACGGAGCGACACGAATCACGTCGGATCGACAGGCAGCTGCGCGGCCGGGCGGGCCGTCAGGGAGATCCGGGGAACTCACGGTTTTTCATCTCTTTGGAAGATGACCTGATGCGGTTGTTCGGTTCCGAGCGAATTGCACGAATTATGGATCGACTTGGGGCCGAAGAAGGAGAAGTCATTGAACACGGGATGGTTACAAAGTCCATTGGAAGGGCCCAGAAGCGGGTAGAGGGCAGAAATTTTGAAATCCGAAAACACCTGCTGGAATACGATGATGTAATGAACCAGCAGCGTGAAGTCATCTACGATCGCCGCCGGCACGCTCTGGAGCAGCACGATATATCCGATCAGGTAGAAGATGCAAGGTTAGAGATGGTCGATTCCTTGTTCGATCTTCACACGCCGGCTGAAGATCATACGGAAGACTGGAATCTTGAAGCACTCTTCCGGGATCTTCGCAATGTCTTTCTGCAGGTCCCTGACGTGCCTGTTGAGACTTTACCCGAGTTGAAACGGGAAGGCATGCACGATGAAGTGCTGAAGGGGGTGAGGGAGACCTACGAAAGACGCGAGCATCTGATTGGCGCAGATCGGATGCGGGAAATTGAGCGGATGGTCTACCTGGGCATAGTCGATGAGAAATGGAAGGATCACCTGCGCGAGATGGATGATCTCAAAGAAGGGATCGGTCTGCGTGGATATGGGCAGAAAGATCCCCTTGTGGAATACAAGAAAGAAGGGTTTCAGATGTTTATCGACCTGCTCGACGAGATCAACAGGGAGACTCTGAAGACGCTTTACCGAATTCCAATTGAGGAAGCCCCGGTCCGGCACAGGGAGAGGCGGCCCGAACGGTTGACCATGATGCACGAAGATGCGATAGGTATGGGATTTGCCGGGGGGGGGGCCTCACCTGCACTTGCTGAAACTGCCACAAACGCGTCGGAAGGTGGCGGACCACCAAAACAACGACCGGTCAAGGCGGAGAAGAAAGTCGGTCGTAATGACTCCTGCCCGTGCGGCAGTGGAAAAAAATACAAAAAATGTCACGGTAATTAAAACGTTACCAGTAGATCACCAAAAATCAGGGAGCAAGCGGATATGAAGTCGCGTGAGGATCTGTTGAAGGAGGCAAGGGAAGTGATTCCCGAAATGACAGTTCACGAGGTCAATGACTATCTCTTGGGAGGGGAACGTCCGGCCCTGCTGGATGTGCGGGGGCTAGATGAATGGGAAATGGGTCACCTGAAAGGTGCGGTCCACATCGCACGGGGCAATCTGGAACTGGAGGTGGAGGACAAACTGGCCGACAAGTCCGGGGAAGTGGTGGTGTACTGCGCTGGAGGGGTTCGGTCCCTTCTTGCAGGTCAGAGACTCAAAGATTTAGGGTACGAGCGGGTCATTTCCATGGACGGCGGGTTTGATGACTGGGAGGAGGCCGGTTTGCCGCTTGATCGCCCGCCTTCTCCCGAAGAAGATGAAGATCTGAGTCACCCGGACCTCCTGGAAACAGAGATCGAGCATCTCGAGGCGATGGTAAGAAAACGCAAGGATCAATTGACCCGCGCTCGGGATCAACAGAACCAGAATTGAAGGGTGAATTTGTCCTTGCGTCCTATTGCCAATCTGTATATATTTCTGTTAAATTTAGCACTCAAACAGGAAGAGTGCTAACATGGGCTTGTAAGTATAAAGAAATCAATATTTAATCTTCAACAAGGAGAAATATTTATGACCGTGAAACCTCTTTCGGACAGGGTGCTGCTTCGTCGGATCGAAGCTGATGAGCAGATCAAGGGTGGCATCATTATTCCGGATACGGCCAAGGAGAAACCTCTCGAGGCAGAGGTGATCGCTGTTGGGCCCGGAAAGCCGGACAAATCCGGAAATCCAATTCCCGTGAATGTGAAGATCGGGAATCGGGTGCTGATTGGGCAGTATGCCGGAACCGAAGTCGAGGTGGACGGCGACGACTATGTAATTGCCTCGGAAGACGATATCCTGGGCATCCTGTCCTAGGGAACTGACCCGGAAAGACGAACCCGCGAATCCAACAAGCTGAGAAGGAGGAAGCAATGCCAGCCAAGCAAATAAGTTTCGGAATCGAGGCCCGTGCCAAGGTATTGAAGGGTGTGACGATTCTGAGCAAAGCAGTGAAGGCCACGCTGGGTCCCAGAGGCAGAAACGTGGTAATCGGAAAGAAGTGGGGTTCGCCCACCGTGACCAAAGATGGTGTAACGGTAGCCAAAGAAATCGAACTGGAAGACCCATACGAAAATATGGGCGCCCAGATGGTAAAGGAGGTCGCTTCCAAGACTTCCGATGTTGCGGGTGACGGAACCACATCGGCCACCGTTCTGACCGAGGCGATCTTCAAAGAGGGCTTGCGGAATGTAACCGCCGGCGCCAATCCGATGGACATCAAACGGGGGATCGATCACGGTGTTCAAGCCGTAGTTGCCGAGCTCCGGGCGCAGAGCCGAGCGGTAAAGGGACGAAAAGAAATTGCCCAGGTAGCGTCCGTTTCCGCGAATAACGACCCGAGTATCGGCGAGATCATTGCAGACGCGATGGAGAAGGTGGGAAAAGACGGTACGATCACAGTCGAGGAAGCCAAGAGCATCGATACGACCCTTGACGTTGTGGAAGGAATGCAGTTCGATCGTGGATATCTTTCGCCATATTTCGTAACGGATTCCGATAGTATGGAAGCTATCCTGGAAGACGCTTACGTCTTGATCCACGAGAAGAAGCTGTCCAGTATGAAAGACATGCTTCCCCTCCTTGAGAAGGTCGCCCAAACGGGTAAATCTCTGCTCGTTTTGGCAGAGGATGTGGAAGGAGAGGCACTGGCGACATTTGTGGTGAACAAGGTGCGGGGCACGATTAAGGCTGCAGCTGTGAAAGCTCCTGGTTATGGCGACCGACGCGCCGAGATGCTAGCCGATATCGCCATACTCACAGGCGGTCGGGTCATCACTGAAGATTTAGGCATCAAGCTCGAAAATGTACAGCTGGATGACCTGGGAACGTGCAAGCGTGTTGTGATCGACAAGGACAACACGACCATGGTCGAAGGTGGTGGATCTTCTGCCGACATACAGGGCAGGGTCTCGCAGATCCGCAATCAGATCGAAGAGACCACCTCAGACTACGACCGGGAGAAGCTGCAGGAGCGTCTCGCAAAGCTTGCGGGCGGCGTTGCGGTGGTTAATGTCGGGGCAGCCACAGAGACTGAAATGAAGGAAAAGAAGGCTCGCGTGGAGGACGCACTTCAGGCAACACGAGCCGCGGTTGAGGAAGGGGTTGTGCCAGGTGGTGGAGTTGCCCTGGTGCGCAGCATTGCCGGACTGGATAAGGCTCGTGGGCAGGTTCGAGGCGACCGGAAGACCGGAGTGGAAATCCTCAGACGTGCGCTTGAGGAGCCCATGCGAAAGATTGCAGATAATGCGGGCATGGAGGGAAGTCTGGTTGTCCAGAAGGTTCTGGAGGGCAGCGGAAGCTTCGGGTACAATGCCCTTACGGATACCTATGGGGATCTCATCAAAATGGGTATATCCGATCCCACAAAAGTTGTAAGATCGTCAATAGAAAATGCCGCGAGCATTGCGGGGCTCATGTTGACCACCGAGACTCTGGTTACGGAACTTCCGGAGGAAGACAACGCCCCCGCCGGCGGCCACGATCACGGCCACGGTCATCATTAAAAGAACGGGAATCCGGGCTTCGAAGGGGTCGGTCAGTTTTGGCCGACCCCTTTTTGTGTGGTTGTAATTCGAAGCTCTTGTTATATTATAGGTGCAGTTCGGGTGCGAGCCTGTAATGCGATGTTGTTGCAAAGGAAAAGGGGATATTCGAAGGGGGGGGAAATGGAAGCGAATTCAGGTGCTGCACTGGACGATGGTGACGGCGCGACGGGAGAAGAATTGATGGCGACTGAGAGTGAAGGGGTGGGAACCGAGAATAAGGATGAAAAGGAGAAGCAGGCAGTGTCCAGCAGACCTGCCAAGCGCACGCGCCGCGCACCAGCCAAGAAAAGGACTGCGAAAAAGGCGGCCAGTTCTGATGCTGATGAGAAGCCGGCCAAAAAGGCAACTCGAAAAAAGGTCGTAAAGGTTTCCGAGAAAAAGGTGGTTTCCTCCAGACCCAGGCAGCGGGCGACCAGGAAAAGCGCAGTTGAGGAAGATGAGAAAAAAACAGTCGCATCCGTGGTTGAGGCTCCTGAGGCTTCCTCCGAGGCGCCGGAGGCTCCGCGTGAAGAGCCTACAAAGTCGGCCCCAGAAGAGCAGGAATCGGCTCCGCGGTGGGGCAGAAGTCAGCGAAGACAAGCGCCGCCAAGGATCGTTACCGCAGAAACAGCAGCCGAGCTTGTTCTGGAATCCACTTCGCGCGTTCCAGCTGCTGCTCCAGCGACAACCGAGCCGGATACCGCTCCGGCTCCCGAGCCCCAGAAAACGGAGGCGGTCACAGAGACGCAGACTGCCGCTACCACTGGTTCTGGAGACGAAGACAGTCAGACAGGTTCGGAAGGCGGACGGGGAAGAGGACGCGGCAGAACAAGACGCCGAAGGCCCGGGTCCAGATCTACCACTCGACAGGATGCACCAACGCCTACTCCTTCTGCTGAGGAACCCCAAACCGCGATGGGGATCCTTGAAGAAACCTGGTCCGAAGACAGGGCGAGGAAGATCATGAGTGAAGGGTTCCTTGTGAGTCTCGCCGCACCTCTTAAATCGAGCGAGGAGATTCCTGGCCTGGATGCCGATGTTCTGGCAGATCGGCTCCGAGTGGTGCGCCGGGTTCTTGCCGACGAATGTATGGTTGAGGATGACGTTACCGATGTGATGATGCTTGATATGGTCATGAACGCGCTGGCAGACAGGATCGAGGTCTACCGACTGACCGCCGATGGTACGGGCGCTGAGCATTTGGAACGTATACTGGAATTACGATACAAGGCGGATCGAAGGTTGATAGAGACTGTTACAGCACTGAAGAACACATAGGTCGTTTTCATAATTCGTGTAGATCCAGAGCTCGCCTTTTCAAGGCGAGCTCTTTTTAAATATAGGGCATCGGGTCTTCCAGGCCATTCGCTGCGAATGCCGCCATTCGTTCGGCACACGCATTGCATTTCCCACACGCAGGTCGAACGCCTTCATAACAAGTATGTGTTTCCCCGTATGGAACACCCAGTTCAGTGCCGATGGTCACCAGTTCCTTTTTCCATTTTTCCACAAACGGCGTATGTATTCTAAATTGTACGGCTCGCGTCGCGCCCAGTTGAAGTGCGGTCTCTAGCGCGTCATAGAATTCACGACGGCAGTCCCTGTAGGCTTCGTGGTCGTCCCGGACCGGAGAGAGAAAGATATCGTAAATACCCTGTGTCTCCGCGAACGCTGCGGAAAGTGTTACGAACAGCATATTTCGAAATGGCACCACGGTGTCAATCTGTCTCTCCTCGTTCGCGGAGGGGACAGCATATTTCGAATCTGTTAGGGGATTTCCGCCTACCTGTGTCAAATCCAGCCTGAGTACTTTGTGAGATCGAGCACCGCCACGTGTGGAAAGTGTTTCGCTACAAGCCAGTTCCAATCGATGGCGCTGGCCATAGTCGATGGCCACAGTGTGTATGTTCTCCCATCCGTTATGGCGCATCCACCACAACAGGGTAGTCGAATCCATTCCACCAGAAAGCAGGAGCAGGGCTTTGGAGGCTTCGGGCATCGCTGTGACCCCTCTTGGAAGTTGCTTATGGATATATCGCAAAAAGGGGGAAGCCGGTTCTGGCTTCCCCCTCTTCCCATACTAAAGGAATGGTTATTTCTTTTCCAGCAAACTGTCCACCACCGCCGGGTCGGCAAGTGTAGAGGTATCGCCCAGATCGTCGGTATCGTCCGATGCGATTTTTCTCAAGATCCTGCGCATAATCTTGCCGGATCGGGTCTTGGGTAACCCCGGCGCCCAGTGGATCACATCGGGCGTTGCTACAGGCCCGATCTGTTTTCTTACCCACTGCCGCAACTCGTTCTTCAGCTCATCGCTGTACTCCACGCCCACGTTCAGCGTCACATAGGCATAAATGCCCTGGCCTTTGATCTCGTGGGGGAACCCGACCACGGCCGACTCCGCCACCTTGGCGTGAGACACAAGAGCCGATTCCACTTCTGCGGTGCCCATGCGATGCCCGGAGACATTCAGGACGTCATCTACCCGCCCGGTAATCCAGTAGTATCCGTCTTCGTCTCTTTTGCAGCCGTCACCAGAGAAGTAATAGCCCTTGTATTGCTCGAAGTAGGTCTGCTCGAATCGTGCGTGATCACCATATATGGTGCGCATCTGGCCGGGCCACGGTTCGGAGATGGCCAGAACACCACTTACGTCGTTGCCTTCGATCACATTCCCTTTTTCCGGGTCCAGGATTGCTGGTTTTATCCCGAAGAAGGGAAGGGTTCTGACCCCGGCTTTGTGGCCACCGCGCCCGGCAACGGCGTGATCAGGATTCCACCGGTCTCGGTTTGCCACCAGGTGTCCACTATCGGGCACTTTTCGTGTCCCACGAGTCTGTGATACCACATCCAGGCTTCGGGATTTATGGGTTCACCCACGGTGCCCAACAGCCGAAGACTGGACAGGTCGCAGTTTTTCGGCCACTCCTCTCCTTCTCTTGTAAGGGCACGGATGGCGGTAGGCGCAGTGTAAAACTGAGTTACCTTGTATTTATCGATGACCTGCCAGTACCGATCTGGTTTTGGGTATAGCGGTGTGCTTTCAAACATCACGGTTGTCGCCCCGTTTGCCAGCGGACCGTAAACGATGTAAGAGTGTCCTGTAACCCAGCCAATATCGGCTGCACAGAAATAGATGTCTCCATCGTGGTAATCAAAAACGTTCTTATGGGTAAATGCCGTGTAGACCATATACCCACCCACAGTATGCTGAACGCCTTTCGGTTTGCCCGTTGAACCGGATGTGTACAGAATATAGAGCGGGTCTTCCGAGTCCATCTCCTCGCAGGGGCAGTCAGGACTTGCCTCGGCCATTGCCTCGTGCCACCAGATGTCACGGCCATCTTGCATGCTACATTCAATTCCTTTGCGTTCACCCACCCGCTGAACCACAATACAGGTCTCAACTTTTTTTCCGTCCATCCGTTCGTCGGCATTGGCCATGGCTTCGTCGGCGGGCTGCTTTCTGGGCATAGGTCTGTCGCCACGATACATTCCATCTGTGGTGATCACGATCTGACAGGTGGAATCGACGATGCGATCCGCCAGCGCTTCGGCCGAAAACCCGCCGAAGACGATGCTGTGAATGGCCCCTATTCTGGCACAGGCAAGCATGGCAACGGCTAATTCGGGAACCATCGGCATATAAATGGAGACACGGTCTCCCTTTTTTACGCCACGCGACTTGAGCACATTGGCGCACCTGCAGACCTGGTCGTGCAACTCGGAATAGGTCAGCTTGGCGTCTTCACCGGGTTCATTCCCTTCCCAGATAATCGCGACCTGATCGCCTCGGGTATTCAGATGCCTGTCGAGGCAGTTGTAGGTGATATTGGTCTTTGCACCTTCGAACCATTTGATAAATATGGGTCCTTTGGTCATATCGTAATTGTATGAACGGACCTTATCCCACTTTTTGAACCAATGGAAATCCTCAGCCACCTCAGCCCAGAATGCCTCTGGATCGGTAACGGACGCCTCATACCGTGCTTGATATGCCTCGAGACTGTTTACGTGAGCCCTCTCCGTAAAATCTCCAGGCGGAACGAATTTTCCATCTACCTCCGTAACCATTTTTGTATCTGCACTCGCCGCCATCGGGAAATCCTTTCTTTCGTTTTGAGGTGCCCGCCTCCGGTGATGCCGGCGGGGGAACTCGCATTTGAGTAGTTTTGACTCGCAAAGGGCTGAACGCGTATAAGTATACTACTTCGAATATGGATGTCAAGCGGAGAAAGCGAGGCTTAAAAGACATCGAATTGTGTGTTTTTGAGATTGATTTGAATCTTCAAATATCCTTATATTATAAGAAGATAGCGTGATCTAAGAGACTGTATCACACGACCCGCCGGAAGCGTCTCAAGTTGCGCATTTTCAGATGCTGCCGCGGGTATCCGATTGCAGGGCGTTTTCGGGAACTTTTCAACCCCCAAAGGGTCTAAAACTCGTCCGTTGAAACAAAAGGTAGATATCTGTTCTGCCTCGAATCCGGACCTGTTCTATCCCAAGGGGAGGAGATATTATGCTTATGGTCAATTCCAATACCGGGCCCAGCGATCTGACAGATGTGGAAATTCTGGCTGATGTTGCGGGCGGGGATATTGACGCATACGGGAAGATTGTAAATCGATATAGAGGAAGGCTTTATAATTTTGTCTTCCGATTCGTCGGAGAGCGTGAAACAGCTGAAGATATCGTTCAGGAGACATTTCTCCGCGCCTTCCGAAAGCGGAAGGAATATCGTGCAATCGCCAATTTTTCTACCTGGCTGTTCACCATTGCTGGCAATCTGGCAAAAAGCGAACTCAGAAGACGGAAGCGCTGGAGGTTGTTTTCAGTCCACAAAGATGATGAAAATGACACCGGAATCGATCTGCCGGATGAGTCCTTCCGACCTGATACGGTGACCGAATCCAGCATTGCAGATGTGCAGATTCAGCAGGCGATTCTCTCGTTGCCGGAAAACTACAGGCAGGTTGTGCTTCTCAGAGACGTTGAGGGGCTTTCTTACCAGGAGATCGCCGAAATCAGCAAGTGTCCGGTAGGAACCGTGAAATCCAGGGTCAATCGGGCAAGGTTGAAGCTACAGCAGAAGCTAAAAAATGAAGGCCGCGACGTTGGACTGGACATTTAGACGTTCGAATATCAAGACTGGCCTGGATACTGATGAAGGGACCGAATTATGAAGTGCGGTGATTTTCAGGATCGTATTTCGAAATTTCTCGAGAATGAAGTGACCGAAAGGGAACGCGTGCAGATGGACCAGCACACCTCGGGTTGTCCGGATTGCGAAGCATCACTGGAAGAGGTGCGTTTGATGGCGGGCAGGTTGAGTCGACTGACTCGAGTACAGCCCTCTGTTGGATTCGATTTTGCACTGCGAAGTCGGCTGTTGTTGGAGGCTGCCGAGTCAGTACCTCTTTTGCGCAGGCTGCAGGAACTTTTCACCCCTGCCTTCCCGAAACTGGTCTGGTCTGTCGCCACTGTGGCCATTCTGGCGATTGCGGCTACGCTTTTCCTTGAAGATCAAGGTGGGAAGAATCTCGCCCAAAGGGATTCTGTGAAGCAGTTGACCATTGTTGCCCCTCCTGCAGCCCAGTCCTTTGCCAAAGACAGGCAGGGCGCACTTCGTCGTCTTTCACAGGAGGCATCCTATCCTATTTCCCAGCGTCTTTACAGTTCGCGTTCCGATTCGGTCAGCGCCCCAAAACGCAAACCGGTGGTCACACGGGGTGTGTCTGCGGAAATGAGAAAGGTTTCATTCCGATTCTGATCTGTATCCAAACATCACAAATGTGGAGGGGAAGGGAATCACCCAACCCATGAAGTTTGAATGCAATAAAATGGCTCGACTTCTTCTGATGTGCTTCACCGTTTTGGTTCTGTCACCTGCAGCCACCTGGTGCGGCGAGCAAAGTTTACTGAACAAAATAGAAGAAGAACGAGCCAATATTTTTGAAAAGAACCGGCCCAGCGTCGTTCGAATTCACACCATCTATTCCGATCCCGGAGTAGGAGACGGCATTCAGCTTGGCCGGGGATTCATGCACGGGACGGGTTTCGTTTTCGACCCCGATGGTTACATTCTTACCGTAGATAAGGCGGTGACCGGCGCCGAGGAAATCTGGGTTACCCTGGCATCGGGAATGCAACTCCGTGCGGAACTGGTTGCCAGTGATCCGGGTTCGGAAGTTGCTGTTATTCGTGTGGACGCAGGCGATCTCCAGGCCGTTAGAATTGGCAATTCGGATCGCGTTCGTGTCGGTCATTTCGCATTTATTCTGGGAAATACCTTCGGTAATCTGACGCCCTCATTCGGTTCAGCCCACGAAATCGACAAGGGCCAGGATTTAATGCACATCACGGCTCCAGTTCATCCGAGTTTTGGAGGCGCACCGGTGTTCTGCAGCACGGGTGAGGTTGTAGGAATGGTTTGGGCAGCACCAAATCCATGGACGGGTATGGATGAGAGTACGAGTTCGATTATGGCCTGGCAGGAGATTCCAACGACCGTATTCGTAGTGCCTGTTAACCGGGCCATCAGGATTGCCAGAAATCTTCTGGGTCGCGTCAAGGCCTATGGCTGGCTGGGTGTGGAAGGGCAGTTCGACGAGGGACTTGGTGGTTTCCAGGTGCAGAATGTGATGGGCAAGGGTCCAGCGGCACTCAGTGGGATCCAGCAAGGCGACCTGATCCTGTCTTTCCAGGGTGAAGTCATCTCGAGCGGGGAGCACCTTCGGAGTCTCGTTCTTTCCACGCTGCCAGGGACCCAGGTGCAGATGAAAATCAAGCGGGATGAAAAACCGGAGACCCCGAGTGTAGAGGTGGGTCGGATGCCGCCGGATTTACTGGCAGAGAACCGTTCGGTGATTGCACGACCTGTTTCAAGCCTGAATGTTTCTGGCTCCTCCGGCGAGCTGATGGTGCAGGAAGAGATTCAGATGCTGCGTCAGGAGGTCCAGAGACTTCAGCAGCAGCTTTTGATTCAACCCGGGCGGCTACCCACCCAGGGCAAATAACACAAAGAAACACGGGATTGCACCTAAAAAAAGGGGAGGCCTCAATAGGCCACCCCTTTTTCATATGGATCTGTGGTTTGTTCAGGCTTCCTGGGGAAGCACATCCGCTCGCAACCGATTCAGTGCCCGATCTTTGAGCTGCCGGACCCGCTCTCTGCTGATCTGAAAACGTTTCCCGACCTGCTCCAGGGATTGAGGCTGGTCGGATTTCAACCCGAAATACAGATCGAGGATCTCAGCTTCTCTGGGGGGCAGATTTCCCAAACTGTCCCACAGGCGTTGACGAAGTCTGGCGCGGTCAAGTCTTTCATCCGGACTGATGCTGTCATCTGCAAACGTATCGGCATAGACCGTATTCCCATCGTCGTAGACGGGGCTGTCCAGAGACAGAGCCGCCTGATTGGACTGAATGGCACGTCTGAGTCTTTTGGACGTCATCTGCGTTCTCTCCTCAACTTCATCAAGACCTGGCGATCTTCCCAGGGTCTGCGATAAAGCGCCAGAAACCCGATTTACGGCGTCGAGATCGTCGGTCTGATTTACCGGAAATGCCACTATGTGTTTTTGTCTGTTCAAGGCCGAAAGTATGGCCTGCCGAATCCACCAGACAGCGTAAGTGATAAACTTGTGGCCTCTCCTGGGATCAAACGTTCTGGTTGCCCTGATGAGCCCCATATTGCCTTCTGCGATGAGATCGGAGATGGGCAACCCCCGGCCCGAATATTCTCCTGCCACCCGAACCACGAAGCGCAAGTTCGCCGTGATCAGGTGACTGAGGGCAGTTTGGTCCCCTTTCCTGATGGATTTGATCACCTGAGACTCCTCATCCCTTGTCAAGGGCTCGAATTTCCGGATGTCCCTGAGATACAAATCCGTCGTCTTGGAAGGGAGCGCAGAATGAAACGGAATTTTCTTGTTGTTTTTCATTGGGTTATAATTGTTGCCCAAAGTGTGGAGATGGTGACTTCGGTGTTTCTCTGGAGTATATTCTCAATCCGTTCAGTGAGCGTCCGCAATTCCGTGATGGGTTCGGCTTTCTGAACCGTCGGTTTTCGACTGCAGGAGTTCCGGGAACCGGCGGTTTTTCTAATTTACGTGGAAGAAAGGCAGAGGTGCTTCCACCGTGTTGCGAAGCACATCACAGTTTGCACAGAGCCTTTCTTCCAAACGCAGCTCACAGGGTAGACAGTTACAAAGGCTCTGAATATTTCGACTCAGTTTGTCCTTAAGTTGTTGATAATGCTTCAATTGTAAATTCACCTCATCGAGTCGACTGTTCAAATCACTCAACATATCAGACGCAAGTTTCCCACCTGTTTCGTTATCTGACTGTTTGTCGAGAATGGTCTTTATGTGGTCCAGGTCGAATTCCATTTCTTTCAGGCTGAGGATCATTTGGAGACGGCGGAGCTGCAAGTCGGAATAACACCGGAACCCCCCGGGGCTGCGACCTTCCGGCTGAATCAGGCCCATTTCCTCGTAGTATCTCACCGTACGTGTTGTTGTGCCCGCTTGCCGTGCCAAACTGCCGATGTGCATCATAAGAATCCTCAATAGGTCTGAGATTTCGTGGTACAAAGTTGACAAAATATAGTTTAACGCTACGTCAAAGTCAATCAAAACTTTAACGTAACGTTAAGTATTCAAGATGCCGATCAGATTTCTCAATGATGGAAGAGCCGTACACCTGAAAATACCATTACCATACCGTATTCGTTGGCCGCGTCAACGACATTTGCATCCTGCATGGAGCCACCCGCCTGGATCACATATTTCACGCCTGTTCTGGCTGCCCGGTCGACGTTGTCTCTGAACGGAATGAATGCATCGGAGCTCAGGGAAATGTTGTCAAGCTGACCTATCCAATCTCTTTTCGCCTCTTCGCTGAGGAGATGGGGTATCTCCTCGAAAGATTGTACCCACACATTACGTTCCTCAGGCGTCATTTCTCCCTTGATATACAGTTCAATCGCGTTGATGCGTTCGTGTCGCTTGAGCCCCTTCCTGAATTTCAGGTCCAACACTTCGGGATGTTGGCGCAGATACCAGGCCTCAACCTTGGTGGCCGCCAGATGGGTACAGGCGAGGCGGTTCTGCTGGCCTGCTCCGATCCCGACCGCCTGCCCGTCTGTGGCGAAGCAGATGGAGTTGGACTGGGTGTATTTCAGTGCGATGCTGGCAACGAGCAGGTCTCTGGCATTTTCGGATGGCAATTGCTGATTTTTCGTCACAATATTTTGAAGGATCTCCGATCCCGTGACCAACGTATTCCGTTTTTGCTCCAGGGTTACGCCAAAGACCTCTCGTGTTTCAATTTCACCCGGTTCGAAGTCGGGGTTCATTTGCAGCACCATGTAACCGCCTTTCCGCTTCGCCTTGAGTATTTCAAGGGCTTCGGGATCGTAGCCAGGGGCAATCACGCCATCGGTGGTTTCACGTCGCAGAAGCTTTGCTGTGGGCACATCAACGGTATCGCTGAGGGCAGCCCAGTCTCCAAAAGAGGAAAGCCTGTCTGCACCTCTTGCGCGCGCATATGCTACGCCCAGTGGCGAGAGATCCATATCGTCCACGAAGTAGGCCTTCCTCAGCGTGTCGCTAAGGGGTGCATAAACTGCTGCCCCTGCCGGGCTAACGTGTTTGAAGGAGGCCGCGGCGGGGGCAGCGCACACCTGACGAAGTTCCCGAACCAACTGCCAGGCGTTCAGGGCATCCAGAAGGTTTATGTAGCCCGGAGAACCGTTCAGGATCTCGAACGGAAGGGCACCATTACTCATATAGGCTCTTGCGGGTGCCTGATGCGGGTTGCAGCCGTAGCGGAGCATCAACTCTGAATTCGACATAGCGTCATCCTTTAGAAGAGGTTGCGTTTCCAAGGGGCAATAAAAAACCCCAGGCCAATTCAGCGGCCCAGGCGATCGGCTCTGTATGTTGTGGGTCCGGCGCTTCCCCGTGGTTCAGTCCACGTGCAGCTCGCCAGTTACGCCGGCCGAGGATTAAGATAGGAGATTAATCCGGAGCGTCAACTTTTTTTGCCGAACGGGATTGCGACATGTAGGCATCAGCGAAAAGAATCCCGAGATTCGGGTCGCCTCTCCAGGCCCTGAGCGCGGGGTTTTCCGAACTGGGTATGACATCTGTTGCACCAGAATCGGTCTTCGAGAAGCAGAGGACTTGTTCGGCGGCTACTGTACTGATGACAACCGGGGAATGTGTCGTGAGCAGGACCTGACCACCTGTGGTGGATGAGAGGGCGGCCAGGACAGATTCTACGGCCCTTGGATGCAGACCATTCTCCGGCTCCTCGATCAAATACGTGCCCTCAAAGTCTTCGAGGAAGGCGGGGAGGGTTAGCGCCAGAAGCCGCAAGGTGCCTTCAGATACCATCCACGAAGGGACTCTAAGATCGGGGGTGAAATGGATAACCAGGTATAGATGTCTGTCCTCAGGTCGCTCGACGACTTCGATGTTCCGCAATTCCGGGAGGACCGCCTGGATATGCTGGATCCAGTGTGAGAATTTCTGAGGATCCTTTTCAGCCAAACCGGAGACGATTCTTGGGAGGTTGGATCCATCGGATTGGAATTTGGCGGATTGACCCGGTGGTGTGGGTTGTCGCATACGTTTGCTGTTTAGAGCAATGGGCCGTATGCCATCATTCAGAGTGCGTTTGAGCCAGGTGGCAATCGGGAACCTTGATTCATCTTCGGGGAGGTTTGCCAGGGCTGAGCGCTGAGGACCCAGTTTGAAGGAATGGTCCCATCCGGTTCCTGTTTCATCGTAGAACTTGTCATTGCCGCCGGGAACCTTGTTTACGACCGTTTTCACACCTCTGCCACGCCTTGCGGCCAGAGTGTCGGGCGTGATCCGATCGGCGGGGAAAAGGGTTTGCTGTTCGGCTTCCTCCTCAGCCTCCACGGATGCCGGCAGCAGGAGGACCCGCTCGGCGAGGATGGCCGACTCGCCGGAATCGGGAAGGGACCCTATGGATACTTCGTATCGGCAGCAGTCATATTCTGGATGATCGAAAATATCGTTTTTCTGTTTGGGTACGGGGAGTTCTACGGCCAACTCGAAAGCATCCCCATTTTTTTGCCACAGGAGATCGCGTAGTTCAGGGCTTCTGTTGTTGATGGCGGCCTCGAGTCCGGTATGGACGAGGTCTCCGAGAAACCCCACTGTATCGAGGAATGAGGATTTGCCGCTGGCGTTGGGGCCAACAAGGACCTGGAAGGGGAGGAGTTCGCGGCTGATATGGCGGAGGCACCGAAAGTGGAGGGCTTCAATTTTTCGAATCATGGACTGACCTCCAATCCGGAACAGGTTGGTGCCGGTTTACAAAGAGGACTGCCAGAGCGTCTTGCCGATAAAAAATGGGCCCAGGGAATCGATATACCTGGCTGTCTGCTCTGTCTTGCGCATGTCTTGTATCACTTTGGAGAGCGGATAAAGTTCAGACCCAATCAGACCTATGACGAAATCATTGTCGTTCCTGTCCAGACCATAACACGCCAGACGGACATCCACTGCAAATCCAGCCTGGCCATATGCCCTTCCGATTCTTGCATGTTCACCCAGGATTTTCCTTGTCTCCTCCTCCGACAGGAGGCCAAACTCTGATTTTCTCCGAAGCGGATACCAGATTGCCCAGGGCCATTGCGCGGAACGGGTGTTTCTCCTGGGTCTAGCCAGAAGCATGTCCGCCAGGTCCGGTTCAAATCCTGTGGCGTAGGTCCTTCCGGTCATCGTCAGTTCAGGAACCGGGGTCAGTGACGCAAAGGGTTCAGAATTCAGAAATTGCCTCGCTTCTCCCACCAGTGTGTCCGGTGATTCGGACATGGTCAGGAACCCTACGCCCCTGGGATTGCTCAGGTCACTGTAAAGGACACACTCCAACTCGCTTTCTTGTGAAGCAGAGATGAGTTCCGTATGATCCGTACAAGCGTCGAAGACATGAAGCTGCATATAGAGCCGTGTGTCGAGTGTCTGGGGCTCTCCATCTATTGGCTTACCTGATTCTCTGAGGTCCAGAGATACCTCTGTTGCCTGTGGGCGCATGATTCGAATTATCCTCGTTTGCGGGTTCTGTTGGTTGTGTAAATCACCACTGAATATACCCCACCTCACCTGCTATACAAGCGGAATCTCCTTTCTCGAATGCTCTGCCTTGTGCACACCGGGCACGCGCCCTATATTGTTCAGCCCAACCATAACCTTCAAAGGAGCACAAATGAACAGGCCAACATGGGACCGTTACTTCATGACGATCGCTTACAACGTTGCAGAGCGGTCCAACTGCATCAGAAGACAGATCGGGGCAGTGGTCGTGAGAGACCGGAATATCATCAGTACCGGATACAACGGAACACCTATGGGCGTTCAAAACTGCTTTGAAGGGGGCTGCCCCAGGTGTGCATCGGATATCCCCTCCGGACAGGGAACGGATACCTGTCTTTGTGTTCACGCGGAACAGAACGCAATCGCATTTGCAGCCCGGCACGGCGCGCGGACGCTAGATGCAATTCTATTCACCACTACACGTCCGTGTTTCGGATGCCTGAAAGAGTCCATTCAAGCCGGGATTTCCAAAATTCTGTATGTGGAGCCCTATGACTACGAAGCGGATCTGGAAGAAGTGTATCAACAACTCCTGAAGGAGTCCGGGCTGGACATGGTCAGGATGGAGAGCGAAGGGTAGCGCCGGAACAGGTATTCTGGCGAAAAAGCCCTGGGGCCGGAGCTCCAGGGCTTTTTTATATGGTATCGTTTTGTTCTATCAATTCTGCATACGAGCCAGAGATTCCGAGACTGTGGGTTTCCGACCCCCTTCGACATCGTCTTTTCTCAAGAGATGGAACTTTGTGAGGATATCATTCGATTTGGCGAACGAGGCGATCGCATCCGCATACTCCTGGACTTTAGCTCCGGGGAGTGCCCAGAGCGCCACATCGTCTGTGAGATCATCCAGATAGGCCCTGGCACCACAGCACCCCAGACTAAGGACGGCGCTTCCAGAATTCATGGCCTGAGGGATCGCGGCGCAAGCCGGGCGACCCATTGCCGGTGCAATGCTCCCGTCTACCTGGGCGGCAGCTTCTGTGATGACCAGACTCTGACGGGCGTGTGTGAAGAGCATCACTACATCCGGAGGCAGTGGAGATTCGGCCAGGGGCGCATAGATCACATGCTTTGATTCCTGTTCGATGACCGGGATGGCCGCAACATCCTCTTCGCGGACGTAATCCATCCCCGCCATGACGCCCAGCACCTCTGTCAACTCGCCGGTGTGAGCGGATGCAGGTGCAGCCAAATTGTGTGTATGCACGCCAATTGCGCAGAGCTCGTGGTCTTTGGTAGAAGTGGCGAACCCACCCTTTGCAGCCTCCTGCCAAAAAAAACAGCCCGCAGGGGCGTTGTCCTGGTACTCCGGCACGTTTTCAGGCACGTGATCGGAGAAACAGACGGCGACAGGAGGCGTCCGGAGCTGCAGAGCATCCTGAAGTTGTGCGGCAAGCCCCATATATGAAGTCAAGACATTGTCCTTTCTGTAGTGATGCAATCCGTCAATTCGACGCAATACGCCTGGTCTTCAGGGCACGGACGACAAGAAATATTCCAAGCAGAACCAGAGGGATACTTAGCCACTGGCCAACACTGAGGGGAAGATCGTGACCGTAGGTGGCCTGACGTTCCTTGACGAATTCAACGAAAAACCGGTAGGCGAACGCAGAGAGCGTAAACAATCCCAGGAGGAGTCCACCTGGCGAGGTGTGTCTCAACTTCCTGTATACGATGTAAAGCATTACGAAGATCGAACCGTATCCCACCGATTCATAGAGTTGGGCAGGGTGGCGCGGGAGGAGGTCCACCCTTGCAAATATGAAGGCCCAGGGAACATCGGTAGGAATCCCCACGATTTCCGAATTGAACAAGTTGCCGATACGGATGAACAGTCCTCCGAGCGCAATTGGAATTACAATTCTATCCAATATCCAGAGGTAGGAGATATCTGTTCGCCTCCGGCAGTAGAGGTGAAGTGCGGTAAATATCCCGATGGCACCCCCGTGGCTGGAAAGCCCGCTGATCCCAAAGCTCGAACCGTGCCAGAACTTTACGATTTCGAGTGGATTGCTGAGGTAGAAAACAGGATCATAGAACAGGCAATGGCCCAATCTTGCACCAATAAGCGTTCCAAGTACCATATAATTGACCAGGCTGTTGAGGTCTTCCTCCGACTTGCCTTCCGTTCTGAAGATTTCCCCCATGATGTAAAACCCGATAACGAAAGTCGCAAGAAAACCGAGACTGTACCATCTGATGGCGATGGGCCCCAGGGCCAGCAGTATCGGGCTGACATCCCAGGTGATGTATGCGAGGATTTCCATAGGTATCGATTTCGGGGGAAATTTGTGATCGTGTCGAGAAAGTATTAGCTTACTGAATCAATGAGGAAAAACATATCAAATTGGACATGAGACGGAAAGGAGAAACTATGCCGGAGGAAACCATATTCACCAAGATCATCAACAAGGAGATACCGGCAGATATTGTCTACCAGGATGATCTGGTAACGGCGTTTCGGGACATCAACCCGCAAGCCCCGACTCACGTTCTTATTATCCCCAACAAGATTATTCCCACAGTCGACGACGTGGTTGCCGAGGATGAGGAAACGATCGGACGGATGTTCACCGTGGCCAGGACCATCGCGAGGAACGAGGGGATTGCCGACAAGGGATACCGTTTGATCGTCAACTGCAGGGAAGACGGCGGCCAGGAAGTCTATCACCTCCACCTGCATTTGCTTGGCGGGCGATCTCTTGGACCGATGCTGTCACGGTAGGAATCTGCCTTTCCACCACGAACTGCAGACTGCGTTGTCTTGGCGCCCGGTCTTCATCTATCGTTTCTTGATTCCGTAGGCCTCTTCCGCATTTCTCCAGAACACCTTTTCCAGTGCTTCTGAACTGATGCCGGCGAAGTATTCTTCTGCAATTCGGAACACCGTTGCATACTCTGCAGCCCGCTCACAGACAGGCCAGTTGCTGCCAAAGATCAGACGGGTCTCTCCGAGAATCTCAAACAGGTGGTCCATAGTAGGTGCATAGTAGGGCATTTCTACTGGTGCCGGAGACTGCCTGGCCATTTCGACCATTCCCGAAACTTTGCAGTAAACCCCGGGATGTTTTGCCACAGCGTGAAGCCCATCGATCCACACGGCGTCGGGCATCAAGCCGTTGATCGGGACGTGCGCGACGTGGTTCAACACAATCTTCAGTTCCGGCAGGTTTTCTGCCAAACGCGAAACCTGGAAGAGTTGTTCCGGTCCTGCCAGGATGTCCAGAGACAATCCTTTTTCCGACAGTCTGTGGATTCCGGACCGGGCGAGGTCATCTTTTTCCAAATGGTTCCTGCCTACGCGGATACCCCTAAAGAATGGACGCTTCGAAAGACGATCCAGATCCTCATTAAATGTGTCTGCGTATGGATCCAGATTGCCCACAAACCCGAGGATATATGGATCACTGTCTGCGAGATCAAGAATCCACTGGTTGTCTTCTACCCACGGGCTGGCCTCCACAACGACAGTTCCGGTGACCCCAAGAGGCTCGGCAAGGGCTTTGAGATGTTGCGGAAGTACGGTTCGATAAAGTAACTCATTATCCGCGGGCGGCCAGGGTATTCCCTGTGGTCGATCAGGATCGTAGAAATGAGTATGGGTATCAATCATCATTCAGATACTCCCTTGTATCATCATTCGAGTGCTTGACAGCAGTTGATCGATCCGTATTTTGTAGATAGATCAATATAGTCAATTCATACGGAAAAGAGGGGCCCATGGGAAAAGGACGCTTTTCATCCACAAAGACGTTTCACAATCTGCCGTGTTCCCATCGGCAGGCGCACCACGATGGACACTGCCGGTTCATTCACGGATACAACAGAGACATTACTTTTCATTTCACCTGTGACGAACTCGATGACAATCATTTCGTTGTTGATTTCGGAAAACTGAAGGAACTCAAGGTGTGGCTCGAGGATATGTTCGACCATACCATGCTGATCAATGAGAATGATCCAGAGAAGGATCTTTTTGAAGAAATGCACAAGCGCGGTATCGTCGACCTGAAGATGATGCCGAACGTGGGGATGGAGGCCTCATCCAAGTTCGTTTTCGACTATGCTGATAAATTGATCCGAGAGAAGACGGAACACAGGTGCTGGGTCTACAAGGTGGAGACGCGGGAGAATATGAAAAACTCG
>Ga0114993_10000182_pt1 | contig 70243 bp, 65 predicted proteins | sample ArcticOcean_MG_C_FD_87042 | JGI IMG/M metagenome (GOLD analysis project Ga0114993, IMG submission 87042) | Marine microbial communities from western Arctic Ocean - ArcticOcean_MG_CB2_150 | ecosystem: Environmental > Aquatic > Marine > Oceanic | place: Arctic Ocean: Canada Basin | collected... | reverse complement strand
TGTTGCTCATCGCCGAAATGTTCTGGCCCTACCAGTCGCGTCGTGGCGTGGGTTGGTTGACGATAGCGGCCCTGCTGGTGATAGCCGTGCTGGGCAGGGCGCCCATCGAGGCGGTTTACTTTGGACCGATAGCGCTCGACGGTTTCACCGGCTGGTGCAACGGCTTGTTGTGCATCGTGGCGGCCTTGTCGGTGCTCATGTCGCTGGACACGCTGGAGGTCAACGGCGTGACCAGGGGAGAGTACTACCCGCTGCTGGTGTTTGCCGTGGCCGGCGGCATGGTTATGGCAGCTGCTACCGATCTCGTGGTCATGTTTCTCGGCCTGGAGACGATGTCGATCGCGGTCTACGTGCTCGCGGGTATGGCCAAGGCGCGCAGGCGATCGAACGAAGCCTCGCTCAAGTATTTTCTCCTGGGGGCCTTTGCCTCGGCCTTCATGCTCTACGGCATCGCCCTGCTTTACAGCCAGGCCGGCAGTACCGATCTAGCGGCGATGGCCGGACTCGCGGGCGAGGGCGGAACGTCGGCCGTCACCCGGCTCGGCGCGTCCCTGCTGCTGGTGGGCTTTGGTTTCAAGATAGCCGTGGTTCCCTTTCATCTCTGGGCTCCCGACGTGTACGAGGGCGCTCCCAGCCCGGTGACCGCCTTCATGGCCACAGTGGTCAAGGCTGCCGCCTTTGCCGCGCTGCTCAGGTCGGTGCTGCTGGCCATGCCCTGGGTCGCGGTTGAACTGCAGACCCCGCTGTGGGTGGCCGCCGCGGCCACGATGACCGTGGGCAACCTGGCCGCGCTCAGGCAACGCAGTCTCAAGCGCATGCTGGCCTTCTCGTCGGTGGCCCACACCGGTTACCTGGCGATGGCCGTGGTGGCGGGCACGAGCGAGGCCGCCGCGGCGCTGCTCTTCTATCTCGCCGCTTACGCTGCGATGAACCTGGGCGCCTTCGCGGTGATGATGTCGCTGGCCGACCGCGGGCGGCCAGCCGAAAATATTTCGGACCTCGCCGGCCTTGGAAGAGCACGTCCGCTTGCCGCCCTGGCCATGACAGTGTGCATGCTGTCGCTCACCGGGATTCCTCCCCTGGGTGGTTTCGTGGCCAAGGTGTCGCTGTTCGGCGCGGTGCTCGACGCCGGCTTCTATACCCTGGTGGTGGTGGCCGTGCTCAACAGTGCTTTGTCGGCGGCCTACTATCTCGGCGTTATCCGCGCCATGTATTTTGACGATGCCGATTCTGTGGCTGCCGGTGGCGCTTCGGCTGCCTCCCGGGTATTGCCTGCGCGGCCGGCACTCACCGTCTCGGTCCTGCTGGCCGCGGTGGCGGTCGTTTTAATCGGCCTGTTGCCGTCGCCCCTGTTGGGATCCAGCCTGCGCGCGCTGGCGTCCGTTGCCGGTTTCTGAGGCAGCGCTGTTCTGCGGTGGCCGGGCCTGGGGTCGGCTGCCGGCAGGTATAGGTACAGCAGCCACAAAAAAAGCCGGGCAACGCAGGGGGGTGCGCTACCCGGCTGTGGGCCAAGGGAAAGAAAAGGAGGAGAAAACCTTTACCCTTGCTGCTCAGCTATGGCCGTCTCGTTCGCGGCTCTCAGTACAGTTGACGGGCCCCCGCCGGGTTCATTCAATCTCGCCGTCGGATAAGGAAACTTTTCTGCGCCGAGTGGGTAAAGCCGTTGTTTTACTAGTCATCCTTGGTGTCGTGCCCCCCCTGGCCAGTGCTGCCGGCCAATCGTCGGCCAGCGAGCCAGCGGCAGAGCTGCCCGAGCGGGTGGTGTCGCTGGTGCCGTCGGTGACCGAGACCCTGTTTGCGCTGGGGGCCGGCGACCTGGTGGTGGGCGTGTCCAACCAGTGCGACTACCCCGCGCGGGTGGCGGCCCTGCCGAGGGTGGGTGGTTTTCTCGCCCCGGTGATAGAGCGGGTGGTGTCGCTGCAGCCCGACCTGGTGATCACTTCACCCAGTCCTGGAAACCAATCGGGAGTCAACGCCATCAAGGCGGCGGGGATACGGGTGCTGGTTGTGCGCGACGCTACACTTGAACAGTTGAGCGCGGCCATACTGCAGGTGGCCGCGGCCGTTGGCCGGTCGGACGAGGGCCGCAAGGTGGTGGACGCGATCGATGCCGAGCTCGAAGCAGTCCGCGCGCGCGTGGCCGGCCTGCCGCGGCCGCCGGTGGCGCTGGTCGTAGGCCACAGGCCATTGGTTCTTGCCGGGCCGGCGGGTTATCTCGGCGAGTTGCTCAACATCGCCGGCGCTCGCAACGTGGCTGACGAGGCCGGCGGCGCGTGGCCGGTGGTCGATCCAGAGTTCCTCGTGGCCTCGGCACCCGAGGTGTTGTTTGACGTCGGCATGGGCAGCGAAGCGTCCAGCGGTGACCCCCTGGCGAGGTGGAGCGGCTGGCCGCCGATGCCGGCACTGGTCAAGCGACGCGTGCACGCGAGCGCCGGCGACCTGCTGCTCAGGCCCGGCCCGCGCGTTGGCCGCGCGGCGCAAGTGGTGGCCGATTACATCCACCCAGCGCGGGCTGTTCCGGCAGTCCAAGACCCCACGTCAGAAGCGGGTGAGCGGCCGTGAACACCGCTGCCAGGCTCACGGGCTCGCGCAGGCGCTGGGGCTTGGCCCTCTGCGCCGCGGTGGCGCTGGCCTGCGCGGTGTTGGCCCTGCTCGTGGGCAGCGTAGAGCTCGACCTGGGCGCGGTAATGGCGGGAGTGGGTCCCGACGACACGATTTTCTGGAAGCTCAGGCTGCCCCGGGTGGCGCTGGCGGCCATGGTGGGTGCCGGTCTTGCCGCCTCGGGGGCGGCCCTGCAACCGGCCCTGCGCAACCCTTTGGCCAGTCCCGACATCATAGGTGTCTCGGGCGGCGCGGCGCTGGCTGCGGTCCTGGCACTGGCCTGGATGCCGGCCTGGGCCTCTACTGCGGGAGTGCCGCTGTTCGCTTTCGTGGGCGCCGGCGCGGCCGCTGCCTTCGTCTACCGTGCGTCGTTGGTCAACGGCCGCCTCGATCCCTACACGCAGATTCTCGTGGGCGTGGTCTTCAACACCTTCTGCGCTTCGCTGATACTCCTGGTCAACGCCCTGGCCGACGCGTCGCGCACTCGCTCGATAGTGTTCTGGATGATGGGCGGAGTGTCGGTGCAGCCCTGGCCGGCGCTGGCGCTTGCGGGGTCGTTGTTTGCCGTGGGAATAGTCATGCTCATGGGGCAGGCTCGCTCGCTCAACCTCGCGGGGCTGGGCGACGACACGGCGGCGAGCCTTGGTTTTGACGCCGGCCGCTGCCGGGCCACAGTGTTTGCCGCCTCGGCCCTGGTGGTGGGGGCGTCGGTGGCCTTGACCGGCGTGATTACCTTCGTGGGACTGGTGGTTCCCCATCTCCTGCGCCGCTTGCTCGGCAGCGACAATCGCCTGCTGTTGCCCGCCTCGGTATTGGGAGGGGCCGCTTTCCTGGTGGCGTCGGACACGATTGCCCGCTGGGCGCTGGCTCCTGTCGAACTGCCGGTGGGGGCCATAACGGCGATGACCGGCGGCCCGTTTTTTCTCTACCTGCTCAGGCGCCACGGCCGGGCGCGGGCGGAGGACGGACCATGAGCCACGCTTCAGATGGCAGCCCGGCGGTGCTCACGCTCGCTGGCGTCAACTACGCCTATCCTTCGGGAGGCGACGGCGGCGGACGGGTGTCAGAGGTGTCGCTGCAGGTAGAGCGGGGTGGGATGCTGGCCGTGGTGGGGCCCAACGGTTCGGGCAAGACCACCTTGCTGCGCCTGGCGGCGGGCCTGCTGCTGCCCGACAGTGGCCAGGTGGGTTGTTGCGGAAGCAGCACCAGCGTGGCTTCGCGAGGGGAGCTGGCCCGTAAGGTGGCGCTGGTTGGCCAGCAGCCTGCGCTGGGTTTTCCTTACTCGGTCATCGAGGTGGTGCTCATGGGGCGCGCGCCCTATCTCGAGGGGCTGTCGCTGGAAAGCGAAGAAGACCTCGCGGTGGCCCACGAGGCCATGCGGGCCACGGGCACCGACCACCTGGGTGGGCGTGTTTTTGATTCGCTGTCGAGTGGCGAGCGGCAGCGCGTTTCGGTGGCCCGGGCGCTGGCCCAGCAGCCCGAGCTGCTGTTGCTCGACGAGCCTGGCGCCTTTCTCGACATACGCGAGCAGACCCGGCTCTACGACCTGCTCGAGGAGCTCAACACGTCGCGCGGTACGGCCGTGGTCTCGGTGTTGCACGACCTCAACCTGGCCGCGCTGTACTTTCCGACGGTTGCCCTGCTCAATAAGGGCCGCCTGCACGCGGTCGGGGCACCGGCCGAGGTGCTCAGTTACGCGACTGTCCGCGAGGTTTTTCGCACCGACGTTTACGTGGCTATCAACGATCTTACGGGGCAACTCAACGTGCTGCCGATCAAGGGGGGGGGCAGGCAATAATGAGTAGAAGTATTGCTTAACTCTATTGGGCCTTAGCACGCCTGTTGCTTAACTGATGCGGTTTGACAACCGATGGGGAGGGCGGTACTGCTTTTGCGATAACCCCCGCATATTTCCATGCTTTTTGACTACGCTAACATCCTTGTCTTTGTCGCCCTGGGGCTGTTTCTGCCCGCCATGATGATGGGGCTGGGCTCGTTGCTGCGCCCTCACAATCCTCAGAAGCAGAAGCTGACGACCTACGAGTGCGGCGAAGAGGTCAGCGGCAGCTCGTGGATCAACTTCAACATCAGGTTTTACCTCGTCGCGCTTATCTTCATCGTCTTCGACGTCGAGGTTGCTTTCATATACCCGGTGGTCACTGTCTTCGGGGACTGGGTCGCCGAGGGGCGGGGTCTGTTCGCCTTGGTCGAGATACTGATCTTCGTTGCCATACTGCTCGCCGGCCTGGTCTACGTGTGGACCAAGGGAGACCTGGTCTGGTTGAAGAGTGTAGTCACCCAGGGTGACGAGCCCGAGCCTGTACTGCCAGGAGGTAGCCGCCATGTCACTGATTAACTCTGCACCCGAAATGGTGCTGACATCGACTGTTGACCAGGTATTGAACTGGACACGCAAGAGTTCGCTTTGGTACATGCTGTTCGGACTGGCCTGCTGCGCCATCGAAATGATGCACACCGGCGGTCCGCGAGCCGACCTCGACCGCTTCGGAATGGCCCCTCGCGCTACGCCGCGGGTGTCAGACCTGATGATCATAGCCGGCACCCTGACCTTGAAGATGGCCCTGCGCACGAGGGTGCTCTACGAGCAGATGCCCGACCCCAAGTACGTGGTGTCGATGGGCAGTTGCTCGAACTGCGGAGGCCTCTTTCAGTACGCCTACTCGGTGTGCGACGGCGTGGACAAGGTCATACCGGTGGACGTGTACGTACCCGGTTGCCCGCCGCGCCCCGAGGCCCTGACCGAGGGCCTGATTATGCTGCAGAAGAAGATCATGCAGGAAAAGTGGATTACCCGTTCCTCGGACACGCCCCGTCTCGGTGGGCCTGTAGGCGAAAGGGTCTGAAATGGACTCGACCGGGATTCACGCGGCCCTGCGCGGGCGTTTCGACACCGCGGTAGGCGAATTGGCCCCGGGGCCCTTCGAACCCTCGATCGAAGTAGACGCTTCGGCCATCGAGGCGGTGTGTACTTTTCTTCGCGACGAAGAGGGCCTCGAGTTCGACAATCTCAGCAACTTGAGCGGCGCCGACTACCCCGATCTCGAACGCATACAGGCCGTGTACTCACTTTTTTCGTACAAGCAGCGGCACTCGATCACGCTCAGGGTCAACGCCGACCGTGCGGCCCCGGTGATCCCTACGGTAGAAGCCGTGTGGCCGGCAGCCAACTGGCTCGAGCGCGAAATCTTTGACCTGCTCGGTGTCGAGTTCAGCGGACACTGCGACCTTCGCCGTATCCTGCTGCCCGAGGACTGGGTGGGTTACCCACTGCGCAAGGACTACGAAGAGCAACCCGACTACCACGGAATATCCACCGTGCGTGAGAGCCTGCTCACCATGAAGAAGGACTGAAACAGGTGTCGGTAGAACTCGAAGTACACAACTCCCAGGGCTTGCCCACCGAGGAGATGACGCTCAACATGGGGCCGCAGCACCCCAGCACCCACGGCGTCCTGCGTTTTATCGTCAAGGCCGATGGCGAGGTCATGCGCCGCGCCATACCCGACATTGGCTACCTGCACCGCAGCATCGAGAAGATAGCCGAGAAGGTGGGCTGGCACGGCTTCATGCCCTACACCGACCGCGTGGATTACGTGGCGGCGATGGCCTGCAACCAGGGCTGGGCCATGGCGGCCGAGCAGCTGGCGGACATCGAGGTGCCGAGGCGCGGCGAGTACTGCCGCGTGATCGCAGCCGAGCTCAGCCGCATATGCAGCCACCTGCTCGGAGTCGGCGCCATGGGCATGGACATGGGCGCGATAACTCCGTTTACCCACGCCATACGCGAGCGCGATATGATCATGGACCTCATCGAGGAGCTGTGCGGCGCGCGCCTGACCTTTAACTACATGCGCATAGGTGGCGTGGCCTGGGACCTTCCGCACGGTTTCGTCGAGAAGGTGAGCCACTACCTGGATCACCTCGAACCGGTCATCGAAGAGTTCAACCAGCTGCTGGGTTTCAACAGGATTTACGTCAAGCGACTTGCCGACGTGGCCACGGTCGATGCCGACATGGCCATCGCCTGGGGCCTGGTCGGGCCCAACCTCAGGGGGTCGGGCGTCGACTTCGACGTGCGCCGTGATCTCCCCTACAGCGTTTACGAAGATTTTGACTTCGACGTACCCCTGGGCAGCGGCGAGATGGGAAGCATCGGCGACAGCTGGGACCGTTACATCGTGCGCATGCGCGAGATGGTGGAGTCCATACGCATTCTTAGACAGGCACTCGCGGGTATTCCCGAGGGGCCCGTGATCGCCAGGGTGGCACGCAACTTCAAGCCGCCCGTGGGCGACGTACACGTCAAGATCGAAGCCCCGCGTGGTGAGCAGAGCTGGTACGTGTCGAGCGACGGAAGCGAGTACCCGCACCGGGTGCACATTCGCACGGGGTCTTTCACGGCCATGGGAATAATTGACCGCTTGAGCCACGGACTGATGATCGCCGACCTCGTGGCGGTGATAGCCAGCATGGACATAGTGGCTCCTGAGGTGGATCGCTGATGCAGGCGTTTCTCGACACCTTCCTCGGCGACGCCGCCGGACTGGAACGGCAGCTGGGCTACCTCGCGGGCATGGCGGTGTTCGGCTCGGTGGTGGTCTTTGGTTTCGTGCTGCCCTTTGCCGGCATCGTGACCTGGGCCGAGCGTCGTATCTGGGCGCGCATACAGTCGCGCGTCGGGCCGAACAGGGTGGGGCCCTTCGGCTTCCTGCAGTGGCTGGCCGACGGCGTTAAAAACATTCTCAAGGAAGATCTCATTCCCACGGTGGCCGATCGACCACTGTTCAGGTTTGCGCCCTACGTGGTGATGGTGGGCTTTATTGCCGCTTTCGTCTGCGTGCCGTTTTCCAGTGACCTCATCATCGCCGATCTCAACATCGGTATTCTCTATGTCACGGCGGTTACCTCGCTGGTGGTCGTGGGCATACTCATGGCCGGCTGGTCGTCGAACAACAGGTGGTCGTTGCTGGGTGGCATAAGGGCCGCGACACAGATCATCAGCTACGAGATTCCCGCGAGCCTGTCGATTTTTCCGGCCGTGTTGCTGTCGGGAACGCTTTCGATGCAGGGCATCATCGGCGCGCAGGGTGCCGCGCCGTGGCAGTGGCACATGTTCCACAGCCCCTTTACGTTGCTGGGCTTCGGGCTGTTTTTTACGGCCGCGCTGGCCGAGGGTAACCGCACCCCGTTTGACCTGGCCGAGGCCGAGTCCGAACTCGTGGCGGGTTTTGCCACCGAGTACAGCGGCATGCGATCCACGCTGTTCTTCATGGCCGAGTGGGGCAACCTCTACGTCATAGGCGCGCTGGTCACCACTCTCTACATGGGCGGTTGGCAGTTGCCGCAGTTCACTTACAACCCGGTGCTGATGAACCTCGCCCAGGCGGGCGTGTTCATGGGCAAGTCGTTCGCCTGCGTGTTCTTCATGATCTGGCTCAGGGCCACGCTGCCGCGCGTCCGCGTCGACCAGCTCATGGCGATGTGCTGGAAGTACATGGTGCCGCTGGCGATGCTTTCTGTGTTCGGTACGGCCACGCTGATGGTGGCCCTGCCCAACGGCAGCCACACCCTGCGCATGGCTACCTTTGCCGTGGTGGTGGGCGTTGTGATCCGCTTTGCCTTCAAGGTTCGGTTTCATCTCAAGCGTGCACGCGAGCTTGATTATTCCAGCCTCTCATCGGGCGCGTCCCAGGGCCTGTCGTCATGAGCGCGGTAACAAGCTGGCTGCAGAACGTAACGGCATCGTGCTCCACCGTTTTCGAGGGGCTGTCGATCACTTTCTCACATTTTTTTCGCAAGCCTTACACGGTGGAGTATCCCGACCGCATAGAGACGCGCGTGCAGGATACGCTGCCGTTTCGCTATCGCGGCATGCTCGAAGTCGACCTTGAGATCTGCACGGGTTGCCTGGCCTGCGAGCGCGCCTGTCCCATCGAGTGCATCGTCATCGAGGCCACCAAGGACAAGGCCACCCGGCAGTTGATGATCAACCGCTTCGATATCGATCTTGCCAAGTGCATGTACTGCGGGCTGTGTTCCGAGCCCTGCCCCACGGGGTCGATACATCACACCCGCGAGTTCGAGGGCTCTGATTATTCTCTCGAGAGTATGATGCGGCGTTACGTAAAGTTTCCGGTGGCGGCGTACAAGCCCAAGAAAACCGGCGAGGACGATCCCGAAATCATGCCGGTGCTCGAACGGGGCATGCGCTACCTCGACGAGTTTGCGCAGCCGGCGGCCAAGCCTGCTTCGGGCGCCACGTCATCTTCAGAAAGCACGTCGTCTTCAGAAAGCACGTCGTCTTCGGGCACCACCGATCCTGGATCGGGGACAGGGTAGTCTGCCTGATGCAGGGACCGGATCTTTCTGTTGCCGCTTTTCTACTGCTGTCGGCGCTCACGTTGGGTGGCGGTGGCGGCGTGATCTTTTCAGGTAACATCGTCTACTCGGCGCTGTCGCTGATGGTCTCGTTTTTCGGCGTTGCCGGCCTCTACGTGATGCTCGAAGCCGACTTCGTGGCCGGCGTGCAGGTGCTCGTCTACGTGGGTGGCGTCCTCGTGCTGACGCTGTTTGCGGTCATGCTCACGCACCGTATCGAGGACATCAAGGTTTCCAACCGCGGTGTCGGCAAGCTGCCGGGCCTGGCGGCGGCGCTTGCGATGTTTGCCGGTCTGATCGCGGCGCTGGAAGTGGCGCCGTGGAAGCTGCCCGCCGAGGGAGTGGCGCACGAGTCCTTCGCCTCCACCCAGTCCATAGGCAATGCGCTGCTCGGACGCTACGTTCTGCCCTTCGAGGTGGCGTCGATCGTGCTCTTATCGGTGCTGGTGGGCGCGGTCGTGCTGTCGCGCAAGGAAGTAGCTGAACCCCGGGTGAGAGACGATGCCTGAAGCGCTGGGACTGCAGCACTTCCTGCTGGTGGGAGCCGCCCTGTTCTGCATGGGCCTGTACTGCGTGCTCACGCGGCGCAACGCCATCGGCATACTCATGGGCGTGGAGCTGGTGCTCAACGCAGCCAACGTCAACTACATAGCGTTTTCACGCTACGGCGTGGGTGGTGTTGACGGGCAGGTGTTCTCGATTTTTGTCATCATGCTGGCCGCTGCCGAGGCGGCCATAGGACTGGCCATCGTGCTCGGCATCTATCGCCGCTCGGGGTCTATCGACGTCTCGCAGATGACGTCGCTCAGGGGATAGGCAGAGCATGGTTGACCCCCATCACGTGGCCGACGTGGCTGTACACAGCAGCCAATTGCTGCGGTGGATTCCCCTCATCCCGCTGCTGGGCGCGGCGGTAAACTTTCTGCTGGGCACGCGCATACAGGCTCGCGCGGGACGCGGCGGGGTGGCGGCGGTCGCCATCGCTTCGTCGCTGGCCAGCTTTGTCCTGGTGGTGATCAGCTTCTTCAGTCTGCTTGCCTTCGACGAACACTCCCGCCTGGTCATCGACACGGTCGCCCCGTGGGTACACATCGGCTCGTTGAACGTCGACATCGGCTTTCAGTTCGACCCCCTGTCGGCCGTCATGACGCTGGTCATTACCGGCATCGGCAGCCTGATTCACATTTACAGTTACGGCTACATGGACGAGGAGCCGGCCGCGTGGAGGTTCTTCGCGCTGCTCAACCTGTTCATGTTTGCCATGCTGACGCTGGTGCTCGGTGACAGCCTGCTGCTGATGTTCGTGGGCTGGGAGGGCGTTGGGCTGTGCTCCTGGGCCCTGATTGGTTTCTGGCACCAGGACCACGTCAACGCCACGGCCGGCAACAAGGCATTCATAGTCAACCGCATCGGCGACTTCGGCTTCCTGCTGGGAGTATTCCTGCTGTTCTGGAGCCTCGACTCCGCGGGCCAGGCCTCGATGGTGTTCCGCGAGCTGCCGGCGTTGGTCGGTGGCCTGGAGGGCATGGCGCTGTGGGGCGTACCGGTAGTGACGCTTATAACCCTGTTCCTGTTCGTGGGTGCCACGGGCAAGTCGGCGCAGATACCGTTGTTCGTGTGGTTGCCCGACGCCATGGCCGGGCCCACGCCGGTGTCGGCTCTCATCCACGCGGCCACCATGGTGACCGCGGGCGTGTACATGATAGGCCGCCTGAGTTTTCTGTTTGCCATGGCACCCGCGACCCTCGAGGTCATCGCCATCATAGCGGCGGCCACCGCGTTCTTTGCCGCGACCATCGGCATAGCCCAGAACGACATCAAGAAGGTGCTGGCCTATTCGACCGTGAGCCAGCTGGGTTACATGTTCATAGCCATGGGCGTCGGCGCCTGGTCGGCGGGTATCTTTCACCTCGTGACCCACGCATTTTTCAAGGCCTGCCTGTTCCTCGGCGCGGGCAGCGTGATCCACGCGATGCACCACGAGCAGGACATGCGCAAGATGGGTGGCCTGCGCCACTACATGCCGCGCACCTTCTGGACTTTTCTTATCGCCGCCGTTGCGATCGCGGGCGTACCGGGTACCGCCGGTTTCTTTTCCAAGGACGAGATCCTGTGGAACGCTTACCTGCACAGCCCGGCGCTTTGGGCCATGGGTTTCTTGAGCGCGGGCATCACCGCGTTTTACATGTTCCGGCTGGTCTTCATGACGTTTTACGGCGAGTGCCGGGCCGATGAGCACACCCGTGAGCACCTGCACGAGTCCTCGGGCTGGATGACCTGGCCGCTGATCATACTGGCGGTGGGTTCGCTGTTTGCCGGTTTCCTGGGCGTGCCGGCGGCGCTGGGTGGCAGCAATGCCTTTGCCCATTTTCTTGAACCGGTGGTCGGGCACATGGAGCACACGGGGCACCATTCGCTGGCCCTTGAGTACGGTCTGATGGCCGCCTCGGTGGGCATAGCCGGACTGGGCATACTGCTGGCCTGGCTCATCTACGTGAAAAAAGTTTTCAGCGCCGAGTCGCTGGCGCGCATCGGCGGCGGCTGGCCGCACCGCGTGTTTCTCAACAAGTACTACGTCGACGAGCTCTACGGCGCGACCGTCCTCAGGGGCACCATGGGCCTGTCGACGCTGTTTGCCTGGTTTGACCGCACGGTGGTCGACGGGGTGGTAAACGGCAGCGCGCGCGTCACGCGTATAGGAGCGACCTTGAGCGGCGCTTTTGATTTCCGTGTGGTCGACGGCCTGGTCAACCTCACGGCTGACGCCATCCACGCTTTTGGCGGCGTGGTTCGGCGCGTACAAACCGGCAGCCTTAATACTTATCTTTACGTCATCGTCGTGGTGGTGGCGGCCGTGTTGTTTGCGGGTACGTGGAAGTAGTTCGGGCGAACATTAGTTCACAGCGAGTAGTAATTCGGAGCGAGACCAGATGGATCACATCCTCACATACATGACCTTCATACCGTTGGCCGGCATGGCATTTATCCTGTGCATGCCGCGCGGTGCAACCAAGGCCATAAGGCTTACGGCGCTGGGCTTCACCATACCGCCGCTGCTGATGGCCCTGTGGCTATTCGCGAATTTTGATCGCTCTACCGAGGCGATGCAGTTCATGGAACGCGCCCAGTGGATACCGTCGTTCAACATCCAGTACATCATGGGTGTCGATGGCTTGTCGGTGACCATGATACTGCTCACGGCGCTGCTCTGCCCGATCTGCATTCTTGCTTCCTGGAACATCGAAAAGGGCGTGAAGGGTTACTTCGCGCTCTTCCTGCTGCTGGACGCCGGGATGACCGGCGTGTTCTGCGCGCTGGACTTCTTCCTGTTCTACGTTTTCTGGGAAGTGATGCTGCTGCCCATGTATTTTCTCATCGGAATCTGGGGTGGTGCGCGGCGCGAGTACGCTGCGATCAAGTTTTTCCTGTACACGCTGGCCGGCTCGGTATTGATGATGATCGCCATGCTGGCGCTGTACTTCTACAACGAGCCCCACACCTTCGACATGCTGGTCTTGATGGACAACGCGGGTACCTACTCGCGGACCTTCCAGACCTGGACCTGGCTGGCGCTGTTCATCGGCTTCGCTATCAAGATCCCCGCCTTCCCGTTTCACACCTGGCTGCCCGACGCCCACGTGGAAGCGCCCACAGCCATATCGGTCATCCTGGCGGGCGTGCTGCTGAAGATGGGCACTTACGGGATCCTGCGCTTCTGCTACCCGATGCTCCCCCTGGCCACCCAGGACATGGCGTTCTGGGCACTGGCGGCGCTCGGCACCTGGAACATAGTTTACGGCGCGCTGTGCGCGATGGCCCAGACCGACATGAAGAAGCTCGTGGCCTATTCATCTATTTCGCACATGGGCTACGTCATGCTGGGCATGGCCACCATGACCGTGCAGGGCATCAACGGCGCGGTGCTGCAGATGTTCAACCACGGCACCGTCACCGCCATGCTCTTTCTGCTGGTCGGTGTCGTTTATGACCGTGCCCACCATCGCCGCATCGACGGTTTTGGTGGACTGGCATCGGTGATGCCGGTTTACACGGGCATCACGGTGATCGCGTTTTTTGCTGCCATGGGACTGCCCGGCCTGTCGGCCTTTATCTCCGAGGTGCTGGTGCTGCTCGGCGCCTGGCAGTACAGCCCGGGCCTGGCCATCGTGGCGGCCAGCGCCGTGGTGCTCACGGCCGGCTACATGCTGTGGATGCTGCAGCGGGTGTGGCTGGGGCCGATCAACGAGGAGTACGCGTCGATGCCGGATGTCAACACGCGCGAAATCGTCATGCTTGCGCCGCTGGCTGTTATTGTCATCGTGCTGGGCGTTTACCCGCACGCGGTACTTGACCTGATCAACACCTCGCTCACCGCCATCAACAACACCGTTCTTTCGGCCGTGCCCCCGGTGGCGTCGCTGCCGCTGGACGTGCTTCCCTGACGGCTGGTCACGGAACTGGATATAGCAAGACGGAATAGAGTCGCATGAATCTGAGCAACATACAGAGCCTGCCGTTCAGCCTGCCCGAGGGCCTGCTGGCCCTGGGCGTGGTGGGCTTGGTCCTGCTCGAGCTGGTCGTCAAGCGCAAGGCCGTGCTCGGAGAGCTGGCCCTGGTCATAACCGCGGCCGTGACCTGCCTGGTGGCGATGCAGTCGGGTGGACAGGAAGGCCTGCTCTTCAGCGGCATGGTGGCCCTCGACGGTTTCTCGATTTTCTTCAAGTTACTGTTGGGACTGGCCGGCTTCGGGGCCGTCTGGATGTCGTTGGGTTCCGACGAAATGCGCGACGAACACCCGGGCGAGTACTACGCGCTGCTGCTCTCGGTGACGCTGGGCATGTTTTACATGGCCTCGGCCACCAACATGCTCATGGCTTACCTCGCGCTGGAGTTCGTGAGCCAGGTGTCTTACGTGCTCACCGGTTTTATCCGTGGCAGTCGCCGCGGGGCCGAGGCGGCTCTCAAGTACCTCGTCTACGGCGGCGTAGCGTCGGGAGCGATGCTGTACGGCATGAGCCTGGTTTACGGTCTCACGGGCTCGCTCGACTACGCGGTCATCTCGCAGGTCATGGCCGGCCTGGGCAGCGGCGGTGTCGATGGAGCCGTCGTAGCGGGAGCGCAACCGGTGATCTACCTTGCGCTGGTGCTGGTGCTCGCGGGCGTGGGCTACAAGATAGCCATGGTGCCGTTTCACATGTGGAGCCCCGACGTTTACGAGGGCGCGCCGCTGCCGGTCACCGCCCTGTTGTCGGTGGGCTCAAAGGCCGCTGGCTTCGCGATGATGATCCGCTTTTTCTACCCGGCGATGTCGGCTTACGATGGCGACGGCAACTGGCTCACCGCCGCTGGCGTGGACTGGCAGTCGCTGCTGGTCGTGGGCTCGATGGTGACGATGACCCTGGGCAACGTCGCGGCCTTGAGGCAGGACAACATAAAGCGCCTGCTCGCTTACTCATCGATCGCCCACGCCGGCTACATGCTGATGGGCTTCGTGGTCATGGCCGACGACGGCTTGCGAGCCATGATGTTCTACATGGTGGTGTACTACATCATGAACCTGGGTGCCTTCACCGTGCTGCTCATGGTGCTCAACCAATCCGGGCGCGAAGACATCGAAGGCTTCAAGGGACTGGCCTGGCGTGGTGGAGCGCTGCCCGCGGCGGCCATGCTCATCTTCCTGTTATCGCTGGCCGGCATGCCTCCGTTCGCGGGATTCATCGGTAAGTTCTACCTGTTTGCCGCCATCATCCGCCAGGAGATGTGGGTGCTCGCCGTCGTGGGCGGACTCAACTCGGTGGTGTCGCTGTACTACTACGCGCGCATCGTGCGCAGCATGTACCTCGACCAGCCAGCCGAAGACGCTCCCGAGTTCGTGGCCGACAAGCACAACGGCGTGCTGGTGGGCGTGCTGGCAGTTGCCACGCTGGTGTTCGGCGTGTGGTGGCGACCGGTGGTGGCTTTGGCCGATCGCTCGCTGAGTTTCTTTACCGGCTGACGCGCCTGCCTTTCGGGCGAGCTCCTTCAGGGGAGCGGCGCGGGCGAGATCTCGTAGGGCAACGCGTCGGGCAGCTTCTCGACCACCAATGCGAGTATAGTCTTGCTGTCGGTGATCCGGCCCTTTATGCGAAGCCGCTGGTCAACGGCCAGCTCATTGGCCCTGCTGCCCACGAACTCGGTATTCTTGCCGATGCTCACGCTGTGGGCCCGGTCGAGCACCAGTCTTTTGAGATCGGGCTGCAAGGAAGTAACCAGCCCCCTGAGCACGACTGATTGATTGGCCAGCCGGTCCCGCAGCGGCTCGACCAGGCGGATGCTGGTGGCCACGGCCGAGCCGGACGAGGGCGCACCGGCCAGCTTTGCGCGTACCAACAGCCCGTTGGCCGGGCTGCCGCCTGCGCCGCTTACGATGGCCGATGAGTAGTCGATCTCAAGTCCGCGCACGCGGAAAGTCTGCGCCACAACGTCGAGCAGGCGCAGTGTGCCCGCGGTCGACAGTTCAGTAGAAACGCCGGGCCTCCTGGCTATGCGCGTCACTCTTATCATGCCACCGGCGTCGACCAGCCCACTCACTTCTACGTCGAGTCCATTTGACCCGGCCGACAGCGCAAAGCCCACCAGCCGGCTTTCCTTGTCGAGCAGCAAGGTGTCGCCCAGAACCTGCAGAGCGGTGTTATCGAGGTCCACGCTTTCGATCGTGCCGATGAGAAGGCTGTTGTAGTCCACCACCGCTGCGGTGCCCGCGTCGCCGCCGTCGTTGAGCTCGCCTTCGACGGCCAGCACCATGCCGGGTTCGAGGGCGGCCGTGGTGGCGGGCTCGCCGTTGATGGTGACCACGGCGGTCGAGCTGTCAAAGCAGACCTGGTCTACGAGCAGGTCGTCGCAGCTCGGTTCGTCACCCATGGGGCCCCAGACCAGTCCGCTGCCACCCACGCCACCGCCGAAATCAAAGCTCGCGCCCTCGCAGCCGACCTGGCTGAGCAGCGCCGTCGCCAGCAGGGCAGCCAGCAAACCAGGCAGCAAAGCGCGCCCGCGGTCCGCCAGGCGATTGGGCAAAGGTCGTGCTTGTATGGCCGTTTGGTGTTTCATGATGGCTCCTTTTCGTCTTTCGCAGTGTCGGCTGGTGTCTCTTCGGCCAGTTCTTCTTCGTAGTAGTACACGCCCAGGCTGGCCCGCATGCGCCCGCGGCCTTCCACCCCCGGGCTCGCGTCGCGGTCGCGCGCTGACATCCAGTGGTCGAGTTCCTCGAGCAGCGTCTGCGCGCGCTCGGCGGCGAGCTTCTTCAGCTCTCGGTCGGGGTCAAGCGGCATGTTGTCGTAGCTGACCTTGCGCTGAAAAAAAAGGTCGTCGGCGTCGCACTGCATGTTGTGATCGATGGTCGACACGAGGTCGGCCACGTCCATGCCGAGGATGGCCAGCTTGTCGGCGTCGCCGCCGCCCGGCACGTAGGCGCGTGCAAGCAGGCGAACGTTTCCTTTTCCGTCAGCCTCGACCGCGCCTATCCTCTGGAGCTCATCGAGCAGTGCGCGCACGGGAACGTCGCCGCTGTGGCTCTTTACGAGCTGGGAGAACGATAGCTGCTCGTCGCCTTCGAGCGGCAGCAGGGCGGGATCACCCAACTCGTTGGCGAAGCGCTGGTCGCGAACCCAGCCGCTTATAACCCGCGCGGCCCGGTTGTAACGGTCCGAGGCTCCCTGGTCGTCGGGGTCGGGCAGGGAGCTCACCCGCGAGACCTCCTTGCGCGACAGCCCGGTAAGTATCGACACCCGCGAGGTGGTCTGCTTGCGCCCCTCTATGGCAAACTCGTCGCGGGCCGTGTCCACGTAAACCCGCTTGGCCAGATCGGCAAAGGCGCCGTAGGGCATACCCTTGCGCAGCAGCAGCCGTACCAGCGGCTTGAGCAGTCGAAGCATGGCCGCCGAAAGCGGGCCCCCCGATGTTTTGTTACTTTGTGGGCTCATGTTCCCAATTTTTAGCATAGCCTGAAAGCCCGTATTTCCAAGGACTTTCTATACAAGTCCACGATTTCGTGGAATTTATGCTTGACTGTAGCTAGCTATTGGGAATATTATCCCAAATAAGGACGGTTACTGCAAGAGCTTAATTTACCCCGCATGGGGGGGGAACCGTCTCTACCCCTGCGGAAAGGAGAGAAATAATGGACAAAATAAACCAACCCAAGCATCTGAGCGGCGTTTGCGTCGCGTCGCTTCTGCTGTTCCTGGCCGCTTCGGTCGGCCCGGCGGCGGCGCCGGCTTCGGCGGCCGTGGCCGCTACCTCGGCCGAGAAACTGTGCTTGCCCCACGACAGCGACCTCTGCGAGCTTCGCTGCGCCGGGCATCAGCGCCAGTGTTACCAGGCCTGCAACAAGCGCCGGCGCATGTGCTTGGAAAACGCGTGGAACCAGGCCCGCGTGTGTAAGGCCAGGTGCGGGCAATTCGACTCGCGCTCAAGTCAGACCGAGTGCCGCCGGCGCTGCGTGAGCGACGTCCTCGCCAAGGCGAGAAAACGCTGCAGCATCGGGCAGCCGGTTTGCCGGCGACTTTGCGGCCCCGAGAGCTGTGACGTTCTGTGTAACGACCATCTCCCCCGGTTACAGCACGATTCGCAGCCCGGGGCCGCAGCTTCGGGCGATGTAGCTCCCGAGGGGCTGGGCCCGGTTACGGTTGAGCCCGTCGATTATTGCGACCCTACCGGCGACAGGGAATGCAGGGCGGATTGCGCAAAGGGAATGCGGCGTTGCCTGTCGGCGGTCAAGCATCGCGGGCGGCAGTGCCTGCAAGCTTGCCGTGGGCTTGATGGTGAGCAGCGGGTGACCTGCGCGCGGGACTGCGCTGTTGCAGCCCGCAAGGGCCTCAAGCTTTGCCGGGCTCGCTTCGGTGGATGTATAGACCGCTGCGCTGACTGACCGCGTGACGGGTCCCGGAAGGCGGCAACCGGGGCCCGTCGCTGCGTTGCTTATGCACAAAGCTGACACGTTGCGTTGCCAGCGTTGCAACCAGGTGAAACAAGGTTACTACGGGGTCCGTGAGGGGAGTGAGGGCGTGGCTGGCTGCCTGCGGTGACGCAGGGCGGACCCCTTTTCAGCTTCCCCGGGCGCTAGACGTCAGGGGCGCTTTTATCCTGGCCGCCGGCACTCTCGGCTACTACCTGTCGCCAGCGCAGCGGCACGAGCAGCTGGGCTAGGTAGCCGGGCGGAAAACCAGGCATGGCCTCAATGCCTATACGGCTTGGCGGCTCGCGGTCGGTGGGCAGAAATCGTGTGCCGAACAACACGTCCCAGACGATGAGGTTGGCGCCGTAGTTGCTGTTGGCCTCTTCGACCCTGGTCGAGTGGTGCCAGCGGTGCAGTTCGGCCATGGAGAATATCCAGTTGAGCGGTCCCAGTCGCAGACGCACGTTGGCGTGTTGGAACAGGCCGTGGATGGCGGTGAACACCGCGAACAGCACTATCACCTGCTCGCCGGCGCCCAGCGCCACCAGTGGCAGGTACCAGGCGACGAACAGCAGCATAAAATCCACCGGGTGAAAACGCCCCGCGTTGAGCCAGTACAGCCGCCGGGCGCTGTGGTGCACCGAGTGAAACCGCCAGAGAAACTCGCGTTCGTGTTCGGAGCGGTGCACCCAGTACTGCCCGAATTCGCCGACGACCAGCGCCAGCGCCAGTTGCGCCCAGGTGTTCCAGTGCTGCGGCCAGGGGCCGGTTATGTTAGTGGTCGAAGCAATCCAGGCGGCCAGCGCAGCGCCGGCGGTGAGCAGGGCAGGCTTGCTCAGCTCGGGCAGCAGGTTGCCCGAGACCATGGCGTGACCAAAATCGGTGGCGATGTCGCCGCGCGCGCGGTTCCATTCGGCGTGCAGGGGGACAACGCGTTCGAGTATGGCAATCGCGAGGGCGGCGCCCAGCTGCACCGCCGCGAGCACGATCACCAGCGACCAGCCAGCCGCCAGCGCGCGGTCGGTTGCCAGCAGGCCGGCCGTCATGACGACGGGAAAAACCAGCCAGGCCGTGAGCCCCTGCGCCTTGTGCTGCTGGTCGTGCATGGATTCAGCCGCCCACCAACTTCATCCATGTACTGTTGAGCACGGTAATCCTGTCACCCCAGCTGCGTACCGCCAGCAGCGGAAGACCACTTATAGCCGCCAGGTGTAACGAACCCCAGCGGGCCCTCGCGGATGTAATCAAACAGCGGGCCGTGTTCTTCAAACCGCCCGCGGCGGTGGAGCACTGCCACCCAGGCTCGGATGAGGGCGTTCACGAGCGGATACAGCAGGCGTTGCACGTCCGACAAGCGGCTGCGCAGCTGCCGCACCTGCCTCGATTTCCACCAACCACTCATTTCATAAAAGGGGGAGGCGTCCGATACCCATCTTTTGGGAAGCCTTCAAGATATGGCGATTTTGAGTACACCGTCGTCGTGGGAGCGGTAGGTGTCGTAGCTCGCCACTATATCGTCGAGACTGTGCTCGTGGGTGAGCAGTGGCTCGAGGTTTACCTGGCCCGACTCGGTTATGCCCAGCAGGTGCTCGAGTCGCTCGCGTCCAGCCGGGCACAGCGTGGTGACTATGTTGCGGTGAGTGAAGTTGCCGTCGGTGGGTACGCTCAGCGCTTCGATGCCTCCGTACACACCAACCGAGCTTATGGTGCCGCCCATGCGCGTGGAGGCCAGGCAGTTGCCGAAGGTGACCTGCTTGCCCAGGGCTTCCACCGCCACGTGGGCGCCCAATCCACCGGTGGCTTCGAGGATCGACTCAACGGCAGTACCGGGGTCAAACACCTCGTCGGCGCCCAGTTGTCGCGACATGGCCACGCGTTCGGGAATCGACTCCACGGTGATGATGCGCCCGGCCTTGTAGTACTTGGCGGCAGCCGTCACGCAGAGTCCCACCGGGCCCTGGGCGAAGATGGCCACCGTCTTGCCTTCCACGTCGCCCGCGCGCTCGATGGCGCCGAAGCCGGTGCTCATGATGTCGGCGGCAAAGATAGCCTGCCGGTCGCTCATGCCGTCGGGGATGATTGCCATGCTCTGGTCTGCCCCGTTGGCCATGTAGGCTTCGCCCTGGCAGCCGAACAGCAGGTTCATCGGCGCGTCAAAGGTCTGGCACACGTTGAGGTTGCCGTCTATGCACTGCTCGCAGCTGCCACAGCTCGACAGGCAGCAGGTCACCACGCGGTCGCCGGGTTTGAAGCGGTCGACACCGTCACCCACGGCCTCGACGACCCCCACCGCCTCGTGGCCCATCGGCATACCGGCGGGTACTTCGTCGATGTCGTCAACGATGTGTATGTCTGACCCGCAGATGGTGGACAGGGCCATTTTTACCAGCGCCTGCCCCGGCCCGGGATCGCCCAGTTCGTAGTCGCTGAGCGCCACGGTGCCCTTGTCGGTTTTTACGCACCCTTTGACCTTTGGCATACCGCCAAACTAGGCTGCGTGGACGGTTGAGGGAAGACCGCTGGACGCAGCGGGCAAAATGGTGTTTAGTCAACGATAACAAGTGAGTACCGTACCCCTGCGGAGCCCCGGCAAGTGACCGGGCAGCATTCGGGCAATAGACGGGCAAGAGACAGACAAGACACAAAGCGAAAGCAGTCGGGCGGGACCCGGCATGGACAAGCGTGGACCACGGCAGACCGGCGCGAAAGAAAGCGTCGCCGGGCCACCAGAACAGGGGGGATGACCCCCATTGATAGCGGAAGGCCGATAGCGGGCCGGCCGCAGGCGCAGTGAAAGCGACTGCGCGGGAGAAAAGACAATGGAAAATGCCGTAAGGCGGCCCGGTAGCGGGCCTCGTATCGCAGTTGCTCAGTTTTCGCCGGTTCTCGGCGACCTCAAGGCCAACCTCGAAACTCACAAAAAACTTATCGCCGAAGCCTTGGAACAGGGTATCGACGTGCTGGTGTTCCCCGAGCTCAGCCTGACCGGCTACCGGCTCAAGGACACAGTGCCCGACGTTGCCCTCGAGCGCACGAGCGAGACCATGACCGAACTCGCCGAGCTGTCCAAAGACATTTCACTGGTGGTGGGCCTGGTCGAGGAAACCCGCGACCACTGTTTCTACAACGCGAGCGTGTTCTTCGAAGCGGGCCGCGTGCTCAGCGTGCACCGCAAAGTGTACCTGCCCACCTACGGCATGTTTGACGAGCAGCGCTACTTTGCCCGCGGCCAGCGCATACAGGCGTTCAACAGTCGCCACGGCCGCATCGCGTTGCTCATCTGCGAAGACATGCTTCACCCCAGCGCGGCCATGGTCGCGGGGCTCGACGGCGCATCGATCATAATCGTACCCTCGGCCAGCCCGGTGGTGGGAGTCAACGCTGGCGAGAAGAAAATTGCCGGGACCGCCGGCAAGAAGGCCGCGAAACCCGAAGACAGCAACGGGCAGGGGCCGTCAGACGACAGTCCGGTCAAGCTCGACGCGGGTCAGAACGGCCAGCATTGGGAAAACTGGAATCGCGCCATGGCCCGCAACCTGGGCCTGTACGTGGTGCACGCCAACCGCTGCGGCAACGAAGACGGTCATGTTTACTGGGGCGGTTCGTCGATCATCGACCCTTCGGGCGCGGTTATAACAAGGGCGGCGCTGTTTGAAGACGATCTCATCTCGGCGCCACTGGGCGAAGACTCGGTACGGCGCCGCAGGTTGCAGAACCCCCTGCTCAGGGACGAGGACATGGACCTCGTCATCAACGAGTATTCGAGGCTACGCGAACGCCCGGTTATAAAGCCTGCCCAGGCGGGTCGGGACGCCGGGCGCCGGGACGATCGACGCGAAGGCGGCGGTGGATTCAAACATGACGACCGGCGCGAAAGCGGCGGTGGATTCAAACGTGACGACCGGCGCGAAGGCGGCGGTGGATTCAAGCGTGACGATCGGCGCGAAAGCGGCGGTGGATTCAAACGTGACGACCGGCGCGAAAGCGGCGGTGGATTCAAACGAGACGACCGGCGCGAAGGCGGCGGTGGATTCAAACGAGACGATCGACGCGAAGGCGGCGGCGGTGGGTTCAACCGTGACGATCGACGCGAAGGCGGCGGTGGATTCCGACGTGACGATCGCGGTAGCTCCGATCGTCGATCTTTCGGTGGCAACGACAGGCGTGGGGGGCCGGGCGGTGGCGGAGGTTACAACCGCGACGACCGCGGTAGCTCTGATCGCCGATCTTTCGGCGGCAACGACAGGCGTGGGGGACCGGGCGGGGGCGGAGGATACAACCGCGACGATCGTGGTAGCTCTGATCGCCGATCTTTTGGCGGCAACGACAGGCGTGGGGGTGCGGGCGGGGGCGGAGGATACAACCGCGACGATCGCCGCGATGACCGCGGTGGCTACAATAAGGGCAGCCAGGACCGCAGGTCCTTCGGTGGCAACGACAGGCGCCCGGCTCCGGGCGGCGGCGGCGGATTTCGCCGAGACGATCGCCGTGATGACCGCCGCGACGACCGTGGTGGCTACAACAAGGGCGGCCAGGACAGGGGCGGCCAGGACAGGGGCGGCTACAACAAGGGCGGCCAGGATCGCAGGTCCTTCGGTGGCAACGACAGGCGCCCAGCTCCGGGCGGTGGCGGCGGATTTCGCCGGGACGATCGCCGCGATGACCGCCGCGATGACCGCCGCGATAACCGCGGTGGCGGGCCGCGCTCCTTTGGTCGTGACGATGGCGGCAAGCAGGGCGGCGGCGCTCCGAGCGGCGGCGGGCCGCGCTCCTTCGGTCGCGAGGATCGTGGCGAACGGCGCGGCTGGAACGATCGCGATGACAATCGCGGCAAGTCGGCTCACCCGGGCAAAGCCCAGGGCGGCAACTCCCGCGAGGACGATTCGCGTCCCGACGGCAGTCGGCAGGCCCCGGAAAAACGCCGCAACCCTCGGCCGCTGAGCACCGACAAGTTGTTTGCCAAGGGCGGTGAGGATGAAAGCTGAGCAGGCCCCTGCTCCAGCCGTCACTCCACCGGGCTTTCCTGCCCTTGACTGCCAGTTGGTGGAGAAAGTGCTGGTCAGCTTCGTCCGCAACGAGGTTCGACGGGTGGGCCTCCAGAGCGTGGTGCTGGGCCTGAGTGGTGGCATCGACTCGGCCGTGTCGGCCGCACTGGCGGTGCGCGCCCTGGGTGGCGACAACGTACTGGGTGTGATGATGCCCTACAGCAGCTCGAGCGAAGCCAGCCGTGATGATGCGCTGGCCGTGGCCGAGGTCACCGGCATCGAGACCACCGAGCTGGACATCAGCGCGCAGGTCGACGCCTACTTTGAGCGCGTGCCCGACGCATCGCGCCTGCGTAGAGGCAACAAGATGGCCCGCGAGCGCATGACCGTGCTCTACGATCTTTCGGCCGACCGCGGGGCGCTGGTGCTGGGCACCTCCAACAAGACCGAGCTGCTGCTGGGCTACGGCACACTGCACGGCGATATGGCCTCGGCCATCAACCCCATCGGCGATCTTTACAAGACCCAGGTCTGGGCGCTCGCGGCTCACCTGCAGATACCCGCCGAGGTAATAGACAAGCCGCCCACCGCTGACCTCTGGGAAGGGCAGACCGACGAGCAGGAGCTCGGCTTCGGCTACCGCGAGGTCGACGCGTTGCTCTACCGCATGGTAGACGAACGCGCGTCGCGCGAGGAACTGCTTGCCGACGGCTTTGACGCCGAGTTCGTAGAGCGCGTGCGCGGCATGGTGCAGGGCTCGCAGTTCAAGCGCCGCCTGCCGGTGATAGCCAAGGTGTCGGAGCGCACCATCGACTCGGATTTTCGTTACGCGCGCGACTGGGGCAGCTGACCCCCTTGGCTGGCAGGGGCAAAGACAAGCAGGGCGAGCCCGGACGCCTGTACGTACTGGCCACGCCGCTTGGCAACCTCGGCGACCTGTCACCTCGCGCAATGGAGATCCTCGTTTCGGTCAAAACCGTGGCCTGCGAGGACACCCGCGTCAGCCGCCGTCTGCTCGAGCTCGCGGGTTCAAACGCGGGCTTGTTGAGTTGCCACGATCACAACGAGCGCCGTGCCTCCGCCGGCATAGTTGCCCACCTTAAGCGGGGCGATGACGTGGCCCTGCTCAGCGACGCGGGTACGCCCTGCATAAGTGACCCCGGCTACAGGGTGGTGTGCGCGGTTGCCGACGCCGGCCTGGAGGTCATCACCGTTCCCGGTCCCTCGGCCGTTACTGCGCTGTTGTCGGTGTCGGGCCTGCCCACCGACAGGTTTTCTTTCGAAGGTTTCCTTCCGTCCAGCGGCTCGTCGCGCAGGCGGGTGTTCGAGCGGCTGGCCGACGCGGGTGGCACGGCGGTGTTCTACGAGTCGCCCCGGCGCGTGCTGGCGCTGCTCGACGATCTGGCCGGGCAGTTCGACGACCCCCCGGTGGCCGTCGGCCGCGAGCTCACCAAGCTTTACGAACAGGTGCTCAGGGGCACGGCGAGCGAGGTGGCCGCTGAATTGCGCGAGCAGGGGCCGCGCGGAGAGTTCACGGTGGCGGTGGCGCTGCCGCCGGCCGAAAAGGGCATGGCCGCGGGCGAGCTACGCCAGGAAACGGCGCGCCTGCTCGACGCCGGGCTGAGTCGTCGCGACGCGGCCATCGCGCTCAAGTCGCGCGGCGTATCGCGCAGCGAGGTCTACCGCCTGGCCGACGAGCTGGCCGACGACTGAACGAGCGGCCGCAAGCCCGCCCCGGGGGAACGGCCGACAAGCCATGCTTTCAGCAGAAACTGTTCAGTTGCCCGAGCAACTCGAGTCGCAGTACCCGTTAAGCCCGTTCACCGCGCTTACCCAGAAACAGACTTCGCAATCTATGAGCTCGCCGATGCAGGTTGCAGCCTGGTTCGCGTCGCCGAGCTCCCCTGCACAACTTCCCGCTCCAAGCGCGGAGTTCACATCGATGGACGGACCGACGCACTTGTCGGTTGCCCTGGTGAGCCCCTGCCCGCAAGCCTTGGCTACGCGCCCCCTGGGATCGGGAATCGAAGGATCAAGGCACTGGCATTGCATTACATCACCGTGCGTGATGGCCCCGCTCCTGGTGCCGGCCGCTGCGCAGTACAGGAACTCTTTGGCTTTCGCGTCCTGGCACTTCGCCGCGGCTTTCATTGTGGCCACGATACAGCGCGCTTCAGCCTTCGTAGTCGGAAGCAGATCAAGATCGGTCCCCAGTAATTTTTCGTACATGCTGTAGGTCTTCTCGACCGAGGCGTCATTTACCTGGGCTGCATCCTGTGGCCCGAACGGCGGCGGCCCACCGGCTTTTGTTTCGCACTGTTTACTGAACGTCGAGCTTGTTTTAGCCTCGGCTCGCTCGAGCTTATTTTTCGGATCCCCGGGCGCTTCGGCTGTCCCTGCGCAGGCCTCGGCTCCACCCTTGCCTTTAGCGAAATTTTTGTAGCAGGCCTGGATGTCCTTGGCCGCGGTTCTTGAGACCTTCCGAGCGGCCTTGTTGAGCGAGCTGATACACACTGCTTCGTACTTGGTAATGACCTGGTGGCAGGGCTCGTCGCCGGTGCCGTACTGACCGTCGGGACCCGAACATTGAGTGCCGGCACCCTGGGCTGTTCCTCCGGCGGCCAAGCACTCGACGATGGTCAAGTCCTGGCACTGCTTGCCGGTAGGTCCTTCTATGCAACACGCTTGTGTTGTTGGTTTGGCGGTCACGCCTATGCACTGGTCGGCCGGGTCAAAGCAGCTGGCGTCTGTGTAGGTGTGCGTCTGGCCGCGCGCGTCGGCAAAGTCGCAACCGTTTCTCCCGGCCTCCAGGTGGCACACCGTTTTAGCTGCGTTATTTGTGGCGTTAGCAAGGCAGGTGTCGTGGACGACACAGCAGTCTCTTTTGTAGCACTTGAACTCGTGGGTTTTGCAGGAGTCGTCGGGGCCTCCGCAGTCTGCCCCTTCCTTGACCTCACAGCCCACGCACTTTTTGCCGCAGGCGAGAAAGCACTCGAACTTGCCGCCTCCAGCGCACAGGTCGTAGGGTTGGTCGCTGCCGTTCGGTGCCAGCGAACACTGCTTACGTGTTGGCTGCACGGGACACTGTGAATCGCGTCGCAAATTCAACCGATCTGTTTCGTAGGCGACCTGCAGTGCCCCGGCCTGGCAGAGTTCCGTGCAGTCGGTGGCTGGTGGGCTCACCAGGCTCCCGGGCCACTGGAGGCTCAGAACGTGATTTGAGTCAGAGTCTTCGAAGAGGAGGTCGTATACGCCTCCGCTGGATTCGCAGAAGCCCTGTAAGCCGCCAATGAAATCTTCCTCGCCGAAGACACAGGTAGGCGCCGGGCGAACAAAATCCAAGGTGTCGGTGTCTACCTCGGCGGCATCAAGCGCCGAGCTGATACTGAGCTCGAGTTGGTTCTGTTCCTTTCCGGCAACCGGGAGTCCTGAGATCCTGATCTCTGAGCCCCCGTAGGCGATGTCGAAGACCAGGGTTTCAAACGGCTCGTCTCCTGTCTGGCGCCAGCCATCAGGGCCGAACAGGTCCTCACCGTTCCAGAGAGCGGTCAGGGTGTTGAGATCGGCGGTTTCACTGAAGCCGAATTCAACACTGATAGTCGGTTGTCCAGGGTTGATATTGATGGTTTCGCTGACCAGCGCTCCTACTTCGTTGACCTTGGTGGGATAGAGCAGGGTGTCTACCCCGGCTCCGCCGATATCCTTGATTCCGCCACCGGTGAATGTCGGTGCGATGGCAAGCGCCACCGGGTTGCTGTCGGCCAGGAACTCATCGAGGTTGGAAATGGTATCGCCGTCAAAGTCGCCGGCGGCATCAACCACTGCCAGGGAGCCGAACCAGAACATTTCCCAGTTGTCGCCGAGCCCGTCACTGTCGCTGTCGAAGGCGGCGCCGGTTATCGCCGGGAAGGCGTCCAGCGGGTCGGGCACAAGATCTCCATCGGCGTCGGCAGAAAAACCATTGTCGAGTGGAAACGCATCGATCCCGTCCGGAACCGTGTCGGTGTCGCTGTCGGCGTTGGTGGGGTCCGTGCCGGCACGGAACTCTTCGAGGTTGGTCGAGCCGTCACTGTCCGGATCCTCATCCGGTCCGGCTTGCAGCCCCAGGAAGAAACCCGTTTCGAAATTGTCCCCGAGGCCGTCTTCATCGGTATCTGCCGTTTCTGAGGCGTTCAGCGGGAACGCGTCGTCGTCGTCAAGTACACCGTCGCCGTCGATTTCGGCCTCCAGTGGCACGGGCAGGCCATCGGCGTCCTGATCATAACCGAAGGCGAGCAGGCCGGTCATGTCTATCGGGTCTCCATCCGAGTCAGAGAATTGGACATCGCTCAGGTAAACACCCACGCCGTTGCGTATACGCTGTCCACCGTACAGAAGGTCGTCGATCACGCTCGCGGTGAGAGTCACCAAGGGTTGATTGCCGACAAAAGGCCCGGCTGAGGCGGGGATATCGAACAGCCACACGCCAGGCTCCAGTTCATAGGGTTGGGGCATCGGGCTGGCATCGAGCAGAGTGGCTGTTCGAGGATCAACGCTGACTACAAAGCTACCACTGGACCCCAAGGGTAGATCGGCGTATGGCGTGACGGCCACGGCAACGGGCGCCCCGGTGTACGCGGGTAACAGCGAGGCAGTTTGGCCTTGCAATCCAACGGTGGAATTAACCTCTACTTCGATCTCTCCGCTGTACTTATTTTTTGCTCCGCTCAGACCACTTTTGGCGCAGGCGTAGAAATCGGGGTCAGTAGTCCAGCCATAGTCGTAGGTGCTCGCGTGGAACTGGCATAGAAACAGCATTTCTCGGCAGATATCCGCGCCTATATTCTCCGGCAGGAAAGGGACGTCAAACGTTTTTTCGCATACAGGGCCTACGTCTCCTTGTTCTCCCTCGTAGTCAGAATCCTCTCCCCACTCATCGTAAACCAGCCGTATGGGCACCTTGGCCAGACCGACAGGAGGGTCTCCGGAGATATCTTCTCTCTGCACCATGATGCAGAAGGAAACCTTGGCGGTTACGTTCTGGCAGGGCATGACGTCGGTGTCGTCCAGATGGAGTTCCACGCTTTTGACGATGTAGGCCCTTGCCTGGGTCGGTAGCAGGACGGACGCTGCAAATACTCCCAGGGCGAGCAAACGAAAACATGCACTTCGATTCATGGTTAACTCCGGTGGCTATGGCAGTGAGCGAGAACGATGCATACCGAACGCCTACGGGCTGGCAGCAGCTTGGTTCCGTAAAGCCATTTGGTGTGTGAAGATAACACAACGCTTTAGGTCCTGTCTATGGGTTCAACCCCCCGGTTGGGGGTATCTCTGGCCTCACTGGCGGATCAGACCGGGGCTGGACTTGCCTCGGTGCTATATCTTAAGCCGCGGCACTCAACGCCAGCCCGCCGACGACTGAACGAGCGGCCGCTCAGACCAGCGCCGGTCAGCCTAACGCGGGCAGGGCCTCGCCGGCAAAGAAACGGCGGGGGTTCTCGTCGAGCATCATCGAGATGTGCTCGTCGGTGGCGCCGCCGTCCTTGAGCATGGGTATTATGCGCTCGATGAAATGGGTCGGCGTCCACACCTCGAGCATGGCGGCCACCGCCTCGGGGTCGGGTATGGGGCTGCCGCCCCAGCACCACACCGAGTCGTGCGAGATGACCACCCTCGAAGCGCAGCCCGCCTCCAGCAGCCTTAACAGGCTGGCAACCCGAACCTCGTCGGGCTGCAGTATGGCAATGCCGAAGCGGTCAAAGCCGAGGTAGCTGCCGCCCTCGACCAGGCCCATGTGGTAGCCGAAGTCGTCTGTCCCGCAGCTGTGGCCGATGATGATACGGTGAGCGGGCACACCGGCTTCGGTGAGTATGCGCTGCTGTTGGTCGCCCAGTACCCCGGTGTCGGTGTGGGTGGTTATGGGCGCGCCGGTCTCGACCGACGCTGCGGCGGCCGCCAGCAGCAGCATGTGCTCGTACTCACTTATGGCCGGCTGGCCGGTGGCCACCTTGATGATGCCCGCGCGCACGCCGGTGTCGCCTATGCTCTCGGTCAGCTCCTTGACGTACATCTCGGTGATGTCGTCGGGGCTGCCACCCAGCTCGGCGCGAAACTTCCAGTAGGCAGCGCCGCCCTGGTCTTCCTTGTACAGGCCCGTGGCGCAGACGATGTTGAAGCCGGTCTTCTGGGCCACCTCGACCATCAGGCCCACGTCGCGCCCGAGATCGTTGGGGCAGGGGTCGAGCATGCTGTTGACGCCGTGGGCCTTCATCTGCTCTATCTTGTCCACGCACACGTCGAGGCGCTCGGCGTGGTTCATGGGCTTGTTGAGAGTGTCGGACTCGGCGCCGGGGTAGGTCACGAACAGGTGCTCGTGCATGAGCGTGCGGCCGAGATCGTTTACGTCGATCGGCCCGGTGACGGTCTGTACCGTTGTCTGCGTGGTGGTCTGCTGGCTGTTGCTCACTGCTGTCTCCCGCCTGTGATGCTAAGGCAGCAGCCTGTCTAGCCGCCCCGCAGCGGTGTTGCCAGCGCGAGCTTTTACGGGGAGGCGTGCTGGCCTGCGGGCAAAGCAGCTTGGCTTTTACCTGGGTGCGGTAGTTTTATGCCGACCATGACACCACCGCTGTTGCGCGTGACCGCGAGCTGGTTTTCAGAAGGGCGGCGCATGGTGCGCTGGAGCCCGCCCAGCCGCCGCCTGCTGGCCCACCTGCAGCCGCGTTTAGCCGTGTCGCTCGCGCCCGCGCTGCACGGCCGCTGCGCGCATCTTAAGGGCCACGGCGGCGTCAAGGGTGCCCTGCGCTACCTGCAGCGCGCCTTGCCGCGTGCGCGCTACGTGGCCCGCTTCGACGTGGCGGCGTACTACAACAGCATCCGCCACGATCGTATGCTCGGGCTGCTCGGTCAGGCACCGGTCTCCCCGGAACAGCTCGCGCTGGTGGGCCAGTATCTCGCTCTGCCCGATACGCGCGGCACGGGGCGGGGCCTGGTGGCAAGCGGCAGCCTGTCGCCCTTGCTGGGTGCGCTCTATCTTGCGCCGCTTGACCGGGCCATGTGGGCGCGATGGCGGCGTGGGCAGCTGGTGGCCTACGTGCGCTACATGGACGACGTGGTGCTGCTGGCGGCCACGCGCTGGCAGCTGCGGCGCGCCATTGCCCAGTTGCAGCAGATTCTTACCGGCCTTGGCCTGCGCACGCACAGCGAGAAGCTTTTCATTGGACCTGTAACACGAGGATTTGATTTCCTGGGCTACCGTTTACACCCCCGCCGCAGACTTCGCGCGTCGCGCGAGAGCATCCGTCGCCTGCGTGAGCGTGCTCGCCGGCTTTACGAGCGAGAGGGCGATCTCAGTCGCCTTCGGCAGTACGTTGAGCGCTGGTATCGATGGTTGCTTGGCGGGCTGGGTCGGATGGTGAGCCGGGGGGGAGGGTTGCCAAGGCTGGAGAAGAACATACTGCACGCTGCCCCATGCGCTACCATAAACCCCCTCCCCTCACCTGCACACCCGCCCGCCACATTTTGTCGGCCTGACGCCCGCGTCTCCTGCGCGACCATCCGGAGCCCCTCATGGCTTATCCCTGGTATTAGAATAGTCCGCCGACCCGTCGATGCAGTATGCGCCGGGGTAGCCCTGAGTCTCGCTGACAGGTGCCATAATGATTACCGCTATAAGAGAACTAGATCCCGCGCCCGCGGATTCGACAACGCAAACCGCGTAGCCCGTCCCCCCCGGGCCTGCCGGGTTCTCTGCTGCTGTGCTGGACCAGGCGCAGTTTGTGGACTGACCCAGGCTGGGATCGGGCCAGAGCGCCGTGCAAACGTCTGCCTGCGCACCGGTGTAACCCCAAATCACATTTCCACTGCCCCCACTCAGCTCAGCCACCGCGGCGCAGTCTGTCGCCAGCTTTTCAAGCTGGGCCAGGGTGGCCAGCTTGAGGTCGCAGCCGTCGGTCTGGCAGGCGTAGTCAACGCCATCCGACTTTCCGCCGTTGAGCACATCGGCCAGGTAGGTCCTGTGGTCGTCGAGCGAGCGAGCCTGGTTGTCGGGCGAAATGGACCAGGCAATACCGGTCTCGGCGTCCCAGAGGGCGATGTCGTTCGCGCCGCTACCTACGGTAATGGAGTAGTAACCGGTAGTGGGCGGCGGGCGCTGGGCTACCTGGCAGCCTTTTATGTACAGCTCGCACTTGTCGCCGCTTGTGAGATCAGCCATGTAGATCTTGCAGCTGGCAGGGGCGATGGCGGCCTCGGCTGCGTCGTTGCTCACCAGGCAGTTCCTGCCCCTGCCGCCGGCCTGGCAGATATTTTCGTTGGCGAAGCTGCCCCAGTCGGTATAGTGCGGGCGTCCAGGGCTGGGGTCGAGGTCAGAGTAGGAGTACACCACCGTGCCGCCTGCCTTGTTGACAAAGGAGTAGCCGATCGCGCCGGTTTTTTTGTCCTGCTTGGCCTTGCACTTGAGCTGTGCGTCGGCCGGAGCGGCAATGGCGATGGCCAAGAGCGTTACGGTGATGGCGACGAAGATGTTCTTGAGTTTCATGGTGGGTTCTCCTCCTGGTGACCCGCGAGCCTAACACCCTTGCCGTCTGCCTGTCTACAGGTTCGCCCATCCTCCCCCCCGGTTGGGGGTGATAAGGCGTGCCAGGAAAAGGCGGCCACTGTTGGCGGGGGTATGTAGCTGCGTGGCCCTGGCTTCAGTAGCTGACCTTGAAGCCGGCCAGTCCGCGCACGGGGCGCTCGTCGATTATGACCTCTGCCACCCGTGCGGCCGGTGGCCCCTGCCGCGCCCAGGCCACTGCCGACTCGACCGCTTTCGGGTCGCCCTCTATCTCGGCCTCCACGCTGCCGTTGGCCAGGTTGCGCACCCAGCCCGCCACTCCCAGCTGCCGGCACTGGTCGGCCATGCAGTAGCGGTAGGCTACGCCCTGCACACGGCCGCTGATGAGCAGGCGCAGGCGCACACGTTCACCCGTGTTACTTTCACCCGCGTTGCCTTCACCGCTGCCGCTCACCGCAGTGGCAGCTCGCCCTGCTCGCCGGCCGGGTCATCGGGGCCGGCGCCTTCGCCACCCAGCAGGAGCATGAGGCCGTCTTCGTTGAGCACTTCAACTCCCAGTTGCTCGGCCTTGCGAAGCTTGGAGCCCGGGTTTTCACCGGCAACGAGATAGTCGGTGCGCTTGCTCAACGTGGAGCTCACTGTCGCGCCGGCGGCCTGCAGCAGGTCCTTGGCGCGGTTGCGCGCGATCGACAGCGTGCCGGTGAGCACCACCGCCTTGCCCGACAGCGCGCTTGCTTCCGATGTGGCCAAGGTTGTCTCGGGAGTCGGACGCAAGCCGGCCGCCACGAGCTCATCGAGCATCGTTCGGTTGGCCGGGTCGGCAAAGAAGGCCAGTAGCGAGGTCGCCATCTCCGGGCCCACCCCGTCTATGTCTACGAGCGCCTGTTCGTCGGCCCGGGCAAGTGCATCGAGGCTGCCGAAGGCGCGGGCAAGCGAGCGCGCTGCGCTCTCGCCCACGTGGCGTATTCCGAGCGCGAAGAGCAGGCGCGACAAGGGACGCGTGCGGCTGCCGTCAATCGCGGTGGCCAGTTTCTGGGCCGACTTTTGGCCCTTGCGGTCAAGCGCTGCCACGGCCTCGGTGTCGAGGCGGTAGAGGTCGGCAAAACTCGCCACCATGCCGTTGTCTACGAATACCGCCACCAGTTTTTCGCCCAGGCCGTCTATGTCCATGGCGTTGCGCGAGGCAAAGTGGCGCAGGGTTTCGCGCAGTTGCGCGGGACAGCTGCGGTTGTTGCAGCGGTGGGCGACTTCTCCCTTCTGGCGTTTAATCGGCGAGCGACACGACGGGCACTTGCGCGGCATGCGAAAGCGCTTTTCGCTGCCGTCGCGCTCGTCGGCCAGCGATGAGACCAGCTGGGGGATGACGTCGCCGGCCCGCTCGACTACCACCAGGTCGCCCACGCGTATGTCCTTGCGGCGTATCTCGTCGGTGTTGTGCAGCGAGGCGTTCGATACCACCACGCCGCCCACGTTTACCGGCTCCAGCTCTGCCACCGGCGTAATTGTGCCCAGCCGTCCCACCGAGGGAGTGATGGCCAGCAGGCGGGTGGTGGCCTGCCTGGCCTTGAACTTCCACGCAGACGCCCAGCGCGGCGAGCGCGACAGTTCTCCCAGTCGGCGTTGTTGCTCGAGGCTGTCCACCTTGATCACGGCGCCGTCGATGTCGACGTCGAGTTGTTCGCGGTCGCGCTCGAGCTCGCGGCACCAGGACAGTATGGCCGACTGGCCCCGCCTCCGGCGCACGCGCGGGTGCACCAGTACCCCGGCGCGTCCGGCCCAGGCAAGAAAGTCAGAGTGTTTTTCAAAGCCCGCCGGTTCGCACACGCCGTGGCTGTGGGCGTAAAAAACCAGTGGCCGCGAGGCGGTGATCGCGGAGTCGAGCTGGCGCAGCGATCCGGCGGCCGCGTTGCGGGGGTTGGCAAACACCGGCTCGCCGGCCTCGTCGCGATCCAGGTTAAGGCGCGCGAAGTCAGCCTTGGCAATCACCACCTCGCCGCGCAGCTCAAGGCGCGTCGGGGTTTCGCGTCCGTCTACGGCGAGCAATTCAATCGGCACGCTGGCCATGGTGCGCACGTTGGCCGTGACGTCTTCGCCCCTGCGGCCATCGCCGCGGGTGCCGGCGGCCAGCAGGCGGCCGTCTTCGTATAGCAGGTTGACGGCCACGCCGTCGAGCTTGGGCTCGAGCACGAAGTCGCAGCCCTCACCTGACAGCCCCTTGTCCACGCGCTCGAGAAACTCGCCAAGCTCCTGCTCGTCGAACAGGTTGGCAAGCGACAGCATGGGCCGCAGGTGCGTGAACGGCTCAAAGGATTCGAGTGGCGCAGTACCCGGCCGCTGCGTGGGCGAGCCGGGGTGGCGCAGCCCCGGGTGCTCGGCCTCCAGCTGTTCGAGCTCTCTCAGCAGGCCGTCGTACTCAGCGTCGCTTATCGCGGGGTCGTCGAGCAGGTAGTAGCGCCGGTTGTGCTCTTCAAGCTCGCGGGCGAGCCTGAAGGCGCGCGATGCTGCCGGTCCACCGGCAGAACCTGGCTCGTTGCCGGCGCTGGAATCTTTGCGTGCCACCAGTGTTTTCTACCACGTGCACAGGCAGAATATAGGGCGGCGGGGTGCAGAAAGGGTCGCCACGCTACGTTTCCGGGGGGTAGAATGAGGTATGTCCTCCGCCTTGGCGGGGGAGGGGGTTACATGGCTGGCGAACAAGTGGCAAAGGCGCCTCACGGCATTACGGCTTATTTTCTGAGCCTGGTTTTTCTGGCTTCGGCCGGCCTTGTGATGGCCACGGCCGGCCCGCCTTCCGGTCCGCCCGCTCCGATGCCGAGCTGGGTAGAATGGCCCGGCGGCGACCACGCTATAACTACCACCGAGGTCACCGTGGAGCAGTATCTCGCCTGCGTTGACGAGGGTGAGTGCGATCCGGCCAACCACGGCGATTGCAATTCGGCCGACCCCGCGCGCGTGTTGCACCCCATGAACTGTGTCAACTGGTTCGGCGCCTCCCAGTACTGCGCCTGGTCGGGCGGACGCTTGTGTGCCGAAGACGAATGGCTCGACGCCTGCTCTGGCGCGGGCGAGGGCCGCGGCTGGCCTTACGGCTACGTGTTTGAAAGCGGCAGGTGCAACGTGCAGTCGACCAGCGAGCCGGTAGAAGGGCTCGAGAGGGCCAGCGCCCCGGTGGCCAGCATGCCCGGTTGCGAGGGCGGCCTGGGTGGCTTGTACGACATGGCCGGCAATGTGAGCGAGTGGCTGGCGGCCTGCAATCAGGACTACTGCAAGTTTCGCGGCGCCGGTTATCTGAGCAACGATCCGGTCGACGTGTTTACCGGTTGTGGCGGCGTGTGTGCGGGCAACAAGAAGCCCTTCATGTCGGGCACGGTCGGCATACGCTGTTGCAGGGATATTACGGCCGGTTAAGCGGTCGACGCGTCGTCCGTAGCTTCGTCGTCCGTAGCTTCGTCGTCCGTAGCGTCGTCGTCCGTAGCTTCGTCGTCCGTAGCGTCGTCGTCCGTAACGTCGTCGTCCGTAGCTTCATCGGCAGCCGCATCATCGCCATCACTGCTCTCATCAGCCGGCTCATTCTCCGACGCTTCGGCTGAACCCGAGGCTTCCGGCGAATCTGGCTGTCCCAACCTGACTACGTTCTCGGCCTGCGGGCCCTTGGGGCTGTCGGAGATTTCGAACTCAACCGGTTCGGCCTCCTCGAGCGAGCGAAAGCCGTCTCCGCCTATCGCGGAGAAGTGCACGAACACGTCGACGCCTCCATCCTGCTCGATGAAGCCGTAACCCTTAGCGTTATTGAACCACTTTACCCGGCCTTGGGGCATACTTTTCCCTGCCGCGGTCGGCGCGATGCTGCGCCGGGCGAACCAGGTGACGCTAGGAGGGCAGGGCCCAATTGTCAAACCGCGGTCAGCTTATGACGGGGGTGTTACCGGGTTTCGTCCTCGTAGCGGGAAGGGTTTCATATGGGCGCTTCATTACAGCAATGACCTTGCCGGCGACCCCCCGCTGAGTGGATACTCCTCCTTGCCCGCAAAGGGCCAGGGAGGTCAAGTAAATGAACAACACAGTAAAGAGAAAGGCAAGCAGGCAGGTGGTGGTTTCGTCGGGTAGACGGGTGTCGCCCGGGCGCAGGTTGCTGCCGGGGCTGCTCATGGCAGTGGCCCTGCTCGCGATTTCACTCGTGGCCGTGACACCGGCCGACGCCGTGGCGAAGACCGATATTAACCGGGCCGGCATCGAGCAGCTCATCGAGTTGCCCGGCGTCGGGCCGGCCAAGGCCCGCGCCATTGTCGAAGCCCGCGAAGACTCTCCTTTCAGCAGCGTTGACGATCTCGCCAGGGTGAGCGGCATCGGCCCTGCCACGGTGGAGTCGCTGCGCGAGTACGTGATGGTGGCACCGCCAGGCAAGAAAAAGTAACCGCGTCGGTTGACGTGACTTCGATCGCCGGGGTCACGTTGATCGCCGTGTCGGACTGGGGGAGAGGCTGGTGGAGAGACTGGCGGCGAGTCGGGCTGCGTGGTATTCAACCCGAACCCGCCGCCAGCCAATAAAGGAGAACGGCTTGTCTGCCGAAGAACAACTCAAAGCACTGTCGCTGTTCATAGCGTCGCGTAACGGCGCGACCGACGTGGATCTGTCGGCCTACCGGGCGCACACCGAGGGCTTCTCGATGGAGACCTTTTCTTTTGACGCCCACTGGACCGAACCCGGAGGCGAGGTTTTTGATGGCCGCCTCATCGCCCGGGTACAGCCCGAGGCCGGCTTGCTCGAGCCCTACGATCTCAGGCCGCAGGTACTGGCCATGCGGGCAGTTCACGGCACCGTGGCCGTGCCCGAGCTGCTGTGGTTCGAAGAAGGGTCCGAGGTCCTGGGCGCTCCGTTCTACGTGAACCGTTTCGTTGCGGGCGACGTGCCCGTGCCCAGCGAAGGTCCCTCGGGCGAGCTGCCCATAGAAGACCCGCTCGAGCGCGAATCGCTGGCCCGCGATTTTGCCGGTAACCTGGCGGCCCTGCATCGCTTTGACTGGCAGTCGGCCGGGCTCTCGGAACTCGGCGGGCCCGCCGGTGTCCCCGAAGACGGCCGCGACGCCGCGCGGCGGGCGGTGGCCAACTGGCGCGGCTACCACGAGCGCTCGCGTGCGGGTGCTGCGCCGATGATGGCGCGCGCGTTCAGGGAGCTCGAGGCGAGGCTGCCCCGGGAATCTCCGCTCTGTCTTGTGCACGGTGACTACCGCACCGGAAATTTTCTCCGCGTGGGTGGCCGCATCACCGCCATACTCGACTGGGAAATGACACACCTGGGCGACCCCATGGAAGACCTGGCCTGGGCCTGCTCGCGCATATGGCGCGGCCAGACCGACATGCCGGGCCTGCTGGTCGAGCGCGAGCGACTGCTCCACATGTACTCGGAGGCGGGCGGGTTGGACATCGACGAGCAGCGGCTGGCCTTCTACGACCTGCTGGCTGCCGTCAAGATGTCGGCCATCATGACCACGGGCCTGCGCGCCTGGGCCGACGGTCGCACCGACGACGTGCGCATGTTGATGTTTCGCCACCAACTGGCCGGCATGCAGGTCATCATGGCCGAGTCAGCCGGTATAGTGGGGGCCTTGAGCTGAGCATGGCGATGCTCGATCACGAAAAAATCATCGAGGCGCTCGCGGCCACGCTCGAAAACGAGGTGTTGCCAGCTCTGGGCAAGGGGCCGGCCAGGCTGCAGCTGTACTCGGTGCTCGACGTGCTGGAAAACCTTTCGGCCTACCTTGAGTGGGGTGGGCAACTGGCCGAACTGGAGGTCGCCGCCTGCCGTGGTGCGGCCAGCCAACTGGCGGGCTTGCTCGAGGGTGAGCTGTCGGTGCGCTGCCGCGACTTTGCCGCGAAGACCGGCGGTGGTAATGCTGCGCTCGAAACCGCCCGCACGCTGCTGGTCGATGTCATAGAGAGTCCGGCCTTCGACTCGCCCGAGGTCAGGGCGGCGGTGGATGCCTGTCTTGGAGAGTCCGTGCTGACGGCGGCCATGTTCATGAAGCCGCCGCGACTTACCGAGGTTTCCAAGGGCTGAGCCCCGGGTCTTTCAGCGCGACGAGAAGACCGTACTGCGAGGAAGTCCGAAGAGCTTGATCCAGCGGCTGAAGGTGTCGTCGCTCAAGCGTTGCAGCTTATCGATGTGCTGCAGCGTGTCTCGGCGTATCTGCTCGGGGTCAATGGCCCCGTTGAGATCAGCTATTTCCTGGCTGTTGTGCGGTACGGTGAGCCACCTGTCGACCATGGGCCTGTCCACTTCCAGGTGAAACTGGAACCCGTAGGCGGTGTCACCATAACGGAAGGCCTGGTTCTCGCAGTCGGGCGAGCTGGCCAGGTGCACGGCTCCGCTGGGTATGTCGAAGGTATCACCGTGCCACTGAAAGATGTTCTCGGTGGCCGACATGCCGGCAAACACCGGGTCGTCAGCTCCCGCCGCGGTGGGGTTGACCTGGTACCAGCCGATTTCTTTGCTGTGGTGCGGTCGCACATCGGCGCCCAGGGCGCGGGCCAGTAACTGCGCGCCAAGGCAGATGCCGAGCACGGGCATGCCCCGCTGCAGGGCTTCGGCCACCAGCTCGACCTCGACGGCCAGGAAGGGGTAGAGGTCCACCTGGTCCACGTTCATGGGTCCACCCAGGACGACCAGCCCGAAGTAACCGTCGAGACTGGGGCGGGCCGCGGGGTCGCGGTCAAAGTTGACGTAGCGTATGCGGAAGCCCGAATCCTTGAGCAGGGGGTTCAGGGTACCCAGCAGCTCGTGGGCTACGTGCTGAAAGACGAGTATTTTTCGCATGTGGGAGCGGTGCCTGGAGCACCAGTCTAAGCCTAACACCTGGCGGCGCCCACGTCAGCCGGCGATGCCGGGGCGGCAGCAGGCCCCGGGCCAATAAGCAGTGAGACAGGGCGGGGGGCGGTGGCCCACTCGCGCGAATGCGTTTATGCTCTAGGGGATGCGTGCCGCGGTCGTCAGCCTGTTCCTACTCGCCTTGCTGCTGCCGGCAGCGTTTCTGCCGGCCTCCCTGGGCCAGGCCCGTGCCGCTGCAGCTGCCGAACTCGAAATCCTCAGCTTCGGCAGTGGCTCGAGCGAGATAAACGTGGTGCTCGACGGCGACAAGCTCTCGCTGTTTGCCAACCAGGTGTCGGCTGATCTCGTCCTGCGTCATCTCAAGGCCGTGGGAGGGCCGACCTACAGCTCGCTTGAGCCCCTGACCCGGCCGATCAACCTGTCGCTGCACGGTGTCACCTGGGAGGCCATGCTGCGCAGGATGCTGATGGGCTACAACTGTTCGTTTCACTACAAGGGCTCGCGGGTGGATCACGTCAGGATATTGCACCTGACTCCCACCCGGCCTTACAAGACCCCGCGCCTGTTGCAGAGCCGTGCCGAGTGGACCCGCCAGGAGCAGGACTCGTTGCAGGCCCGCACACGCGCCGTGACCAGCGGTTCCAGGTCGGGCGAGGGCGCCGGCCAGCACTGAAGCCGGCCTGGCGGGCAGCGAATATGACTTTCAGCCGCAACGAAAAACACGTCCTCCAGCTGACAGCGGTCGGCCACTTCGGCGCCCACTTCGCCATGCTTATTTTTCCGACCGTGGCCGTCGTGATGGCGGCCGAGGAAGGGCTGGCACTGGAGACCGTACTCGGATGGAGCTTTGCCGGTTTCATGCTCTTCGGCGCCGGTGGCCTGCCGGTGGGTTACCTGGCCGATCACCTGCGCGCGGTCTGGGTGGTGAGGGTGGGGGTGATAGGCCTGGGCCTTGCCGTGATGGCCGTGTCGATGGCCGACCCGGGCCCGGCCCTGGCCCTGTCGCTGGCCCTGGTCGGTGTGTTCGCCAGCCTTTACCACCCGGCGGGGCTGGGACTGATCTCGAGAACCGTTGCCGCCCGCGGCGAGGCCCTGGGCATAAACGGAATGTTCGGCAACGTGGGCATAGCCGGCGCGCCGCTGGCGGCCCAGCTGGCTTGCTCGGCCTGGGGCTGGCGCGGTGCCTACCTGGTCCTGGGCGCGGGCCTGCTCTTGATGGGTCTGCTCGTGGCCATGCGCAGTATCAACGAGGCCACACCGGGTAGCCTGACGGCCGACGACCAGCACGAAAGCGGCGAGCGCAGGCGACTGTTTCTCATACTGCTGGTGGCCATGACGTTCGGTGGCCTGGCCTACCGTGCCAACACCGTGGCCCAGCCGGCCTACTTTGACGCCAGGGTAGGGCAGATGGGCCACGGCGTGGCCACGTCGCTGGTCTACGGGCTGGGCATCCTCGGTCAATGGGCCGGCGGCCGCCTGGCCGATCGCTACGACCTGCGCATTCTTTATCTCTGCTTCCAGGCCCTGGCGCTGCCCTTCGTGTTGCTGATGAGCGTGCTGGCCGGCTTGCCGCTGCTGCTCGCGGCGGCTGGCTACGTGTTTTTTGCCATCGGCATGCAGCCCATAGAGAACAGCCTCGTGGCACGCTTCACGCCCGACCGTTGGCGTTGCACGGGATACGGCCTCAAGTTCTCGGTGGTGTTCGGCATAGGTGCGCTGTCGGTACGCGGGGTGCAGCAGTTTCTCGAGCGCGGTACGCTGTCGGGCGTGTTCGTCGCGGTGGGCGGCATCATAGCGCTGCTGGTCTGCGTGGCTGCCTACCTGGCCTGGCGCACGCGCGCGGCACCCATACTCAACCAGGCCGCCACCCCGGTGGCCGAACGCCAGCCCGGATAATCAGTTCAGGGAGTAGAGCAGCACGTCCACCGGAAACGAGCCTTCGATGGCGTCGGTGCTGGCGCTGGGAAACGAGGGCGGGTCGCCATCGGCGTCCAGCAGGTAAACGTCCACGCGGTCGAGCCCAGCCTGGGCCACGTACAGCACCCCCCGGTTAAGGGCCAGGCGGCTGGTGAACGCCGATGTGTCGCCCAGCGTAGAAGACCGTGGCGGAAGGTCGGGAAGGCTGCCGTCAGGGTTGACGTCGAATACATCAACACGACCGGAGCTGTACGCGGTGGTGTACATGCGCCGACCATTGTCGGAAAGGGCCATGTGCGTGTACCACTCCTCGGGGGCAGTCTCGGAGTCGGGCAGGTCGCTGAGCAGCCCCGTGGAGGGGTCCACGTCGTAGGCGTTTACGTTTTCGCCCAGCTGGTCGGTGGCGTAGAGTATGCCGTTGCGAATCAACAGTGCATCCGATCCGCCCACGAGCGTCTGCGGAACCTGGGGCTCGGGGTCGGAGGGTAGCCCGCCGCCGGGCTGCAGAAGAAAGGTGTCTATGCGCGCCGTGTTCTGGGCAACGGCGTAGAGAAAACCGTTGGCCATGGCGATGCTGCGGTAGTCAGCCCCGAAGCTCGAGACCTGCGAGTCGGGTACGCTGCCCAGCCCACCGAGCGAGTCGAGGCGATAGGCCACCAGCAGGCTGCGGCGTCTTGCCGGCACGTAGAGGAAGTCGCCTGCCACTATCATTTCCATGTAGCTGGCGCCGGGCTGGATGTCGCTTTCCGACGACGGCTGCGCGGGCAGGCTGCCGTCGGCCGCCGGCCTGAGCGAGACCAGCGAGTTGTCCAGGGCCACGTAAAGCACGTCGCCGGCCGCGGCCAGGCGCCTGGGGTTGATCAACGAAGTGCTGCTGAAAGGCAGCGCGTCAGGCAGGCCGTTGGAATCCAGTCGGTAAGCGTCCACGCTGTTGGATTGGGACGAGGCCACGTAGAGTACGGCCGCGCCCTGGTCGCCATCGCCGGGACCCGAGCCGGGCAGCGCAGTAGCCGTGCCGCCGCCAGCCCCGCAGCCGCCTGTCAACGCGAGCACGAGCGCCAGGCCCGCGAGCAGGCAGGGCGAGGGTGTCAGCGGGCGGGTTGCACACGAACCAGACATGGAACAGAAGGAGTAACCGACGCGGCCCAAGGTGTCCAGCAGGCGCCGCGAATCACGACATGAGACAAGGAGCACCAGACGCTAGACATTGGAATACCCTGCTGGTGTTGCGCGAGCGTCGCCTGGCCGGCCTGCTGAATCGCTTGCGCCCGCTGGGACGGTTTCGCACCTCGGGCTACCCCCGCGTACTGCTCGGCATGGTGGACGACAAGGGCCACGACAGCGCGCCCGGCAACGGCGATCGCAATGGCAACGGCGACCGCAATGGCAACGGCGACCGCATAGCCCGCGTGGTCGATTTTTTTGAGCAGAACCCCGAGCTGGCTGCCGAACTGCAGCGCGTGGTGCCCGTGGAGGCCTCGCCGCTTTTTGAGCGCGACGATGTGACCGAGACCCTGTGCGTGGCCATGCACGACAAGGGGGTCGAGCTCGCCGGCCGGAGTTTCCACGTCAGGGCTCACCTGCGCGGTCTCAAGGGACGGCAGGAGACCACCGCAGTGGAGGGCGCACTGGGAGAGTTCCTGCTCGAGAGGGCCGAGACCGGCGGCCGCGCGGCGACAGTGACCTTCAGCGATCCCGATGTCGTCGTCGCTGTCGAGGTGGCCGGAAGGCGGGCGGGCTACGCGTTTTTTGAGAGGGAGCAGCGCGCGTTGCCCCTGTTGTGGAAGGCCTGACAGCCAGGGTCAGTACTCAGGGCGCCAGCTGTACCTTGACCGATCCGCTGGACTTGTCGCTGGCGCATTCAAAAGCGGCCTGTGCCTGCTCGAGCGGAAAGGTATGCGTCACCAGCGCACTCATGTCCGAAGAACGCTCGTCGAGCAGGCCTATTGCCACGTCAAAGTCCGAACGGTCGCCCGGCCGATTGTAGACCATGGCGGCGGTGATGGTCACTTCTTTCATCAGCGCCGTCATCGGGTTGAACGCGGGCGAGTGGTCGAACACTCCCACCATGATAATCCTGCCACCGGGCGCCACGGCTTCTACCGAATCGGCCAGCGTGTCGGCCGAGCCGCCCACGGTCTCGATGACCACGTCGGGCTTGACGGTAGACGAGGTGACACGGGTGGGGTCAATAACTTCGTCGCAACCCAGCGCGAGCGCCAGTTCTTTCTGGGCCGGGTAGCGGGCCGATACAGTCACGTGACGCGCGCCCAGTTGGCGGGCGGCCACAAGGCTCAGCAGTCCAATGCTGCCCGCCCCGAGCACGAGCACGTTCGAGTCCTCGCCTATGCCTCCCAGGCGAGCGGCGTGCACGCACACGGCGGTGGGTTCGACCAGGGCGCCCAGCGAATCGTCCACGCTGTCGGGCAGCGCGTACAGGCATTCGGCTGGAGCGAGCACGCGGTCGGCCATGCCCCCCGCTGCGGTTATGCCAAGCAGGCCAAGCCGCGGGCACAGGTGGTAATCGCCACGCAGGCAGGCGGGGCAAGAGCCGCACCTGAGCAGCGGCTCGACGGCCACGCGTTGGCCACTGTGAAGTCCTTCGACCCCGTCGCCAAGTGACTCGATCTCGCCGCACATCTCGTGTCCCGGGCACACGGCGGGCGCGGGCCCGTTGCCGTGGAACCAGTGCAGGTCACTGCCGCACACGCCGCAGCGCGACACCCTGAGCGCCACCTGCCCCGGGCCCGGGGCGAGGTCGTCGCTTTCGTGTAGCTCCAGTTTGCCCGGCGCTGAAGCTTTCACTTGGCGCGACATGCCTCAGTTCAGTTCCTTACTCGAGTAGCCCAGTATCGAGCGGGCCACGATCATCAGGTTGATCTGCTGCGTGCCCTCGAAGATGTCGTTGATCTTCGCGTCGCGCATCCATTTCTCGAGCAGGTTTTTGCGCGAGTAGCCCAGTGGCCCGAGCAGCTCGACAGCCTTCTGGGTGATGAGCGTCACGGCCAGGCCGGCCTTGGACTTGCACATGGACGCCTCGCGGCTGTTGCGCTCGCCGCGGTCCATCATATTGCAGGCTCTCCAGGTCAGCAGCCGGGCTGCCTGCAGTTGCGACTGCATGTCGATGACTTCTTTTTCGAGTACGGTCATTTCCCGCGTGCCCGCCTCGTAGCGAATCTCGATGCCGGCCTCGACGAGCGCGTCGGTGACGAAGTCGATCGCCGCCTGGGCTATGCCCAGCGCGCTGGCCGCCACTATGGGTCGGGTGGCGTCAAAAGTAGCCATGACTCCCTTGAAACCCTCGTGGCCCTTGTCCGAGATGTCGGCCGACCCCAGGAGATTGTCCGCGGGAATGCGGGCGTCTTCGAGCGTGATGACGGCGGTGTCCGACGCGCGTATACCCATCTTGTGCTCGAGCTTGTCGACGGTTACGCCCGGCGTGCCGGCAGGTACGATGAAGGATTTGATCGCGGCGCGCCCCTTCGATGCATCGAGGGTTGCCCAAACGACCACGAAGCCTTCTGAGTCTTCGAGTGCGCGCTTACCCGAGGTGCAGAAGATCTTGGTGCCGTTGAGCACCCACTCGTCGCCGTCGCGCACGGCCGTGGTGGCCACCTGCTTTGAATCCGAACCGAAGTGCGACTCGGTGATGGCCATTGCAGCCCAGCGGGGCTTGCCCGAATGAAAGTCGCCCAGGAAGCGCTTTTTCTGCTCGGGCGTACCCGCGGCGTTGACCGCGGCACCACCCAGTCCGGGGTTGGGGATGGAAAGATACAAACCCGCGTCGCCCCAGGAGAGCTCTTCAATCTGTATGGCGGCTATAAGGGTCCGCTCGGAGGGCCCTTTCTTTTTGCTCCTGCCGTCATCCGAGATCTGCGCGTCGGAGGGACTCGCGGAGCTGAACTCCCACATGGTGTTGAAAAAATCCCACGCGTTGCTGTGTTCCTTGTCGTCGAATTCGCGCGAGATGGGCCGCATCATGTTTTCGGCCACCGCGTGTAAGAGTTCGCGCCTCTGGAGGGCCGCTTCTGAAAGTGAAAAATCCATAGTCTCGTCTCCTCGTGTTTTTCTGCTGTCCGGTCGTGCCTGTTCAGACCGATGCCAAGCCTTCGAATATTGCGAAGCCGCGTCCGTTGCGGGCCCACAGCTCTACGGGGTGGTCGCGCACGAAACCGTGTCCCCCGAGTACCTGCACTCCGTTGTCGGTTACCATCATGACGGCGTCGGCGGCGTAGCTCCTTGCGATCGACACCTCTCGCACCGCGTCGCCACCCGAATCGAGTTTCCACGCGGCTTCCTGGCCGAGCAGGCGGGCCGCGTCGACCTCTATCGCCATCTCGGCGAGCATGAAGGCGATGGCCTGCTTCTGGGCGATCATGGTTCCAAAGGCTTCGCGTTCCTTGGCGTAGGCGCAGGCGTATTCTAGCGACGCCTTGCCCACGCCAACCGCCATGGCCGACTGGGCCACGCGACAGCGACGGATGAGGTCCGAGGCGTCGCCTCCCAGGCGCATCGATGCAGGTACGCGGCAGTCCTTGAAGTGGATCTCGCGGGTGTCGAGCGCGTTGAGGCCCAGGTTTTTCTCGCGCTCGCTTATCTCGAGACCCGCCGTGCCGGCGCGCACGGCCAGCGCCGCGATGCCGTTGTCGGCGGCCGCGTAGACGATTATCCACGGCGACGCCGCTGCCAGCGCAACCTGGCATTTATCGCCGTTTATAACGTAGTCGTCGCCGTCGAGCACGGCGGTGGTCTTGAGGTCGAATGCGCTGTTTCCCCAGCTGGGCTCCAGCAGGGCGGCAGACCCGGGGGTGAATTCTTCGCCAGTGTAGTCCGACAGTATCTCGGCCTGCTGCTGCTCGTTGCCCAGCAGTACCACCGGGTCGACGACCAGGCGTGGACTCAACACGTGGGCGGCGATCGATAGGTCGCCCTCGGCCAGTGCCTCGGCGATGACTGTGCCGGTGATGGCCGACGGCTCCTGGCCGAAGCCGCCGCAGGCCTCGGGTATGGTCGCCTGCGCGAGTCCTAGCTCCCAGGCTTCCTGGGCCAGCGCGGGGGGAACCTCGCCGCTCTCGTCGGCCTCGTGACCGGCTGGTCGCAGGCGCTCGCGCGCGAAGGCCGCGACCGTGTCGCGTATGAGTTGCTGTTCTTCGTCGAGGCGAAAATCGATCATCTGCTTTCTCCGTTTTCTTGTAGTGAGTCCGCCCGCGCACCGTTGAGCGATACGAGCAGGGTGTCGATGTAGTGACCGAGGGCGTCGTCCATGCAGAAACTATCGGGATCCTGGTAGTACTGGATCTCGGCCCCGAGAACGGCGCTGGTGTAGGCCGAGGCCACGCGCTCGGGGTCTACGTCGGCGCGAAGCAATTCCTCCCGCTGCCCTCGTCGTATGAGCCCGGCAAGGAAGCGCCTGAATCCCCTCATGGTGGACCGCAGTTGGTCCGAAACCTGCTGGTTGGTGTCGATGCTCTCGATCATGAGGGTGATCAGGAACCTGGGGTGATCTTTGGACATCGCGTGGTCCTGGCACACGTGGGCGATGCGGCGCAGGGCCTCGTCGGCGGCCAGGCCGACGCAACTGGTTTGCACCCTCTGCTCAAACTCGGTGGTGCGGTCGAGCACCGCGGCCGCGAGCAGGTCCTGCTTGTCGCGAAAGTGGTAGTAGATCGCCCCCTTGGTGACACCCGCCCTGCGGGCGATGCGATCTATCGAGCATCCCGCGTAGCCGTAGCGAGAAAAACAGTCGGCTGCCGTGGCTAGTAACTCGCTGCGCGACCGGCCTTCCCTGGCCAATCCGTTGCTTATCGACGACATACCGAACGTTTAGTATCATTGCCGCAATGAGTCAAAAGATGCACAGCTTAGGGCACTTGGAGGAGAAGCCGGTTGACGCGGGTGGTGTGAACGTGGTCTCTTTGAGCCTGCGCGCTATATGGCTTGGATTCGTCAGATACCCCCGGCGCGGGCCGGGGGACGGTTGGCCGGTGTCTACCGGGAAATACGCAGCGAGGTTCCGCGTGTGCCCAACCTCATGCAGGTTTTCAGCCTGAGACCCGAAACCATGGAGGGATTGTATCGCTCCTGGTTGTCCTCGATGTGGAACGGGTCGGTAGACCGGCAGACCCGCGAGCTGATGGCCATGGCCGTGGCGCGCTCGGCTCGCTGCGATTACTGCGTAGACTCGCACCTGGTGTTTCTCCAGGCCTGCGGCATGGACCGCGACCAGGCCTTCGCCATCGAGCGCGATAGCGCTGCCACTGAAGATTTGCCCGAACCTGTTCGCGTAGCGATGGAACTCGCCTCCCGGTTGACCTCCGACCCACGCAACTTGTGCGACGAAGACCTGCAAGCCTTGCGAAGGTGCTGGCCGGTGCTTGAGCAGCGTGTTGAGTTGATCTCGGTGGCTGCCGGCTTCAACTGCATTACCAGGGTGGCCAACGCGCTGGGTGTCGACCAGGAAATACCTCTGAGCGTCCGTCGTTTTGAAGCGGGCAGGCGTGGCGCCATTTCGCTGTTGTCGCGGATCACGGCGGTGAGCGTGGACATGGACTACAAGGCGGTTCCCGCGAGACCCCCTGAAGAAAACCTGCGCGCCCTCGATTTTCTTTTTTTCTCCCAGCTCGGGTTTGCTTCGTTGCCGCCTGGCTTCACGGTTCTCCAGCACTGCCCCGAGATGTTTGACGGCCAGCTCAGGCTCATGGAAAAGGCCGTGGCCGTCATGCCGCGCGATCGCTGGATGAGGCTGGGGCTGGTCATCGGAAAGCTGACGGGCTGCGATTACTTTTCGGAAAACTGCGCCGCCTGGCTGGAGCAGCGCGGCGTGGACACGGCCGACGTCGTGGCGTCGGCCGAGGGTGCCCAGTCGTCGCTGGCCGACGCCGAGAAGTGCTGCCTGCGCTTCGCGCGCGACCTTACCCTGCACTCGCACACCATGGACGAGAGCCGGGTACGCGGACTGAGGGCAGCCGGGCTTTCGGACGGCGCGATTCTCGATCTTGCCTTCGTGTCGGGGGTCTTTAACGGCATGGTACGCCACGTGGCGGCCCTGGGTGTTGAAGAACGCTTGGCTGATGAGCCCGGGTCCTTGGTCGAAATCGCCGCCGCGTCCGGGCATCTCAACGGAAACGCACCGGCTGTCGATGATCTCCCCTGAGAGTATTCCTGGCCATTTTTTGACCGCGCGACTGGCCGGGTGACCATGATGTGTATAGGGTAGCGGTGCGCGCCTCGACGGTGCGCAAGTGGAGGCCTTGAAGTGGTGGACAAATCTATAGACGGCGAAGTATCGGGCAAGCTGTTCCGGTTTCTTTCGGCCATGCATCCCTCGCTGTCACGTGCCGAGCGGCAGAGTTATGCCGAGTACGATGCCGATTCCTGGTATCCGTGGAACGAGGAGACCGCCAGTCGTTTTAACGAGTTGATGCGCAGCGCGCCGCGCGACAGCAGCTTCGCTCGCGGCTTTGCCTACGTGGCGCAGAAGGCGATTCCCGAGGGACGCTACTTGTCGGTGCCGGAGTTGCTTGAACACCTCGACCGGCTGCCGTCGGCCTTCAGGGGCGAGTACGGCAGCGGATTCGAGGCCAGGCTCGAAGAGCCCTTCAAGGCCAGGATCAGCTACGCGGGAATGCCGGGCTTCGCCAACAGTTGCATAGCGGTGGCCGGCGAGCTTGCTCAACGCTTGCAGGCTTCAGGCGGCAAGGGAGTGCGGGTACGCCACGTGGAAGGCTGCCGGCTGCAGGACGAAGAACGCTGCAATTTCGAAGTTACCTGGAAGTCCGAGGCCGATCCCCGCGGCGCCGAACTGATGGCGGCTTCTTCGCTGTTGGGCGAAGAAACGCAGGACCTGCTCGTTCCTGAAACAAGCGGGGATCTGAGCGAACCCGTGTCGGCCGAGAACTGGAACTTTGCCGACGACGCTCTACCGGGTGAGGGCGCCCCCTTGCAGGAAGACGCTCCGCCGACCGACACCGACGAAGCCACCTTGGCTCACAAAATAGCGCCGGCACACGAAATTGTACCGCCGGCCGAGCCGGTGTCTGCCCCGGTGTCTGCCCCGGTGTCTGCCCCGGTGCTGGAGCCCGCCCTGGCGCAAGTCGCCGTGAGCACTGCCGGCGGGCCGTCCGAAGCAGGATTGGCCGAAGCAGGATTGGCCGAAGCCGTGTTGTCCCGGAACGTGTCGGCGACATCGGGCGATGATCTCTTTGGCATGCTCAAGCAACGCCTGGAAGTTGCCGATCGCCAAGCGGCACTCTACGAGCAGGCCCGCGGTGAGATCGATCTCCTGCGCAGCGAACTCAATCGTGCTGGTGAAGAGCACCGTCGCGCTCTCGATGAAGCCGAGCAGCGCATCAGCGAAACCCGCGTGCAGCTGGCGGCGCTCAAGGACAACATTCGCAAGCTGGTGTCGGACCGCTGAGCTTTTCGTGCAGGGTGGTGCTCGTCGGCCCCCAGGGCGGGGCCAACGTGGGCTCGGTGTGCCGGGCCATTGCCAACATGGGCGGCGCATCCCTGTGCACGGTCAACGAGGAGTTTGATCTTGAGCAGGCGCGCATCATGTCGGTGCACGCGCAGCCGATTCTCGACGCGCGCCTGCGCTGCTCTTCCCTGCAGGAAGCCGTCGCCGGCTGCACGACGGTGGTGGGCACTACCGCGCGCGACGGGCCCTACCGCAGCCGCACGAACGACGTGCGCCAGGTGGCCGCCGGCCTGCTGGCCGAGCACGATCGCGGCGATCCGCGGCCGGTAGCGCTCGTGTTCGGGCCCGAGGACCGGGGCCTGTCCAACAGTGAAATCGCCGCCTGTCACCGCCTGGCCTGCATTCCCGCCGAGGAGAGTTATCGCTCTCTCAACCTGGCCCAGGCCGTGCTGCTGTGCCTGTACGAACTGCGCCGAGCCGGTGAGGGCGAGTTGCCGACGCCGGCGAGCGATTCTGTTGACGACCAGCACCCGCGCGCCGACGCGGGCGCCACCGACGCGGCCATGGAAGCGCTGGAGCAGGCCCTGCTGCAGATCGGGTTTCTGTCCGAAGACAACCCCGGTCACATCATGCAGTCGCTCAGGTCGGTGTTCGGCAGGGCCGGGCTCGATGAACGCGAGCTGCGCATCGTCCGCGGCCTGGCGCGGCAGGTGAGCTGGTTTGCAGAAGGGGGCCGCGAGGTGGCCCTCGCCAAGCGAAAACAGGGCCGCCGCCTGCGCTGAACCGTTATCTTTGACAACCTGCCGTCGCGGTCGGCCCCTTTGCAAGCGAACAGGGCAGCGACTACCTTGCGGCCACGGAGGAAAACAATGGTAGTTATAACAGCAAAGTTAAGAGCGGCTGAGAACTGCGAAGACGAGGTCGCCGAAGCGCTCTCGAGCATGGTCAACTGGGTGACCGAAAACGAAGCCGACACCCTGACCTACACTCTCAACCAGTCGGCGTCAGACCCGCGCGATTTTCTCGTGTTTGAACGTTACACGAGCCGTGCAGCACTGGACTCTCACATCGGGTCGGATCGCATGAAGCAACTCAATGGCGAGCTCGGGAGCAAAGTGGAAGGGCCGCCTTCGGTCGAGTTTTACGGCGAAGTTGCCGCCAAGCTCTAGGGGGCAGGAGAGACGGTAGACAGTGGCAGTGATCGCAAGAAAAACCGGGCATTACCTCGAGGACTTCAGGCTGGGGCACGTGTTTCGCCACAAGGGTGGCAAGACGGTGAACGAGGGCCTGTTCAACGCCTTTACCGAGTTTAACCTTACGACCAACGCGCTTTGCAAGAACGCCGAGTTCGCCAGGTTGCACGGCTTCGAGGGGCTGGTCTGTCCGCCGGGCCTGGTTATGAACGTGGTTTTCTCGCAGACGGTAGAAGACATTTCGGAAAACGCGCGTGCCAACCTCGAGTACATCAACATGCGCTTCGGTGCGCCGGTGTACGTGGGCGACACGCTCGAGGCCGAGACCACGGTGGTGGGCATCAAGCCATCGTCCAAGGACAACGACCGCGGTGTCGTGCACGTGAGCACGGTTGGCCGCAAGCAGGACGGGCGGGTCGTTATTGCCTTCGAGAGAAAGGTGCAGGTGTGGAAGAAAGACCTGGCCGCCAAAGTGGACGCGGGTGAGCTTGACGAGAAGCCCTCGGTGGATTGCTCGCCCGAGATCCCGGCCTGGGACCCGGGGGCCGACTACGCGTCGCGCGCCTACCTGTCGAGCGACCACGGTTACATGGAGGACTTCACGGCGGGTGACGTCTACGCGCACTCGCGCGGCCGCGTCATGACCGACGAACACATTGCGCTTACGGCCGTGCTCGACAACACCAGCCAGGTGCACTGCAACCAGTTTCTTATTGACCAGAACCCGGAAAAATACATCGGCGGTCGCCTGATCATTTTCGGGGGCATTCCGTTCAACCTCTGCCTGGGCCTGAGCTGTCCCGACATAGCCGATAACTCGCCGGCCGATGTTGTCTACACCACCGGTCGCCATACGGCGCCCCTGTTCACCGGTGATACGGTATTTGCCGAGACCGAGATCCGCTCGGTGGGAGACTACCCGGGCCGCGAGGACCTCGGTCTGCTGGCGGTCACGCTCAGGGGTTACAAGCACCGCTCCGCGAAGGAAGGCGAAGACGGGCCGCAACGGGTAGATATTTTTTACCTGGAGCGTGAGCTGGCAGTTCGCCGGCGCAGCCACTACACGGCATGAGCGCGGGTGGCACGGTCGATGGCCGCGGCCTCAACGGTTGCGTGCTGGTGGAGGCCCCGTGGTTGATGAGTCTTGCGGTTGTCGGCGACGACGCGGTTGAGTACCTGCATGGCCGCCTGAGCTGCGACGTGGCGGGGCTGGCCCCGGGACAGGGCGCCCACGGGCTGTTGCTCACGCGGCAGGGGCGCGTGCAGGAACTGCTGGCGATTTACCGTCGTGCCGATGATCTCTTGCTCGTTGTTGACCGAGGCAGGGCCGACTCGGCGATGGCCGCGCTCGAGGAATTCATCGTGGCCGACGACGTGGAGATCGAGCCTTGCGAGCAGGCCGGGTCGCTGTTGCTGATGGGTCAGAACGCGCCCGCCTTGCTGGCCGGCGCAGCGTCGGATTTTTCGGAGCTGAACCTTTCGGGTTTGGCTCTCAGCCTGCGACGGCGCGCGGACCTCTGCGTCCCGTCCTTCGAGTTGCTGCCCGGTCCGGGCTCAGACCCTGCACAGTTGAGCGCTGCTCTCCAGGAACTCGGGGCAAGCATGGGCGAGCCGGCGTTGCTGGATCGCATGCGGGTAGAAAGCGGTACGCCCGCGGTCGGGGTCGACGTGGACGAGCAACGGATGGCCATCGAGGCCCGGCTGGAGTGGGCCATTCACTTTGCCAAGGGCTGCTACGTGGGCCAGGAAGTAATCGAGCGCAGCATCAGCCGAGGGCGCGTCAACCATCTCCTGTGCCTGCTGCAAATTGACCCGGCCGGCGCTGCTGTCGACGCGGCCGAGTTGGCCGGGTTGCAGGTAGCCGGCGGCAGCCCTGCCGATATCGTGACCAGTGTGTCGATGGGCGCGGGGGGAGACAGCGAAGCGGCCCTGGCGCTGGCTTACCTGCCCGCGGCCATGGCCGCGGGCGGCAGCGTGGTCGAGCTGGAGAGCGACGGCGTTGTTCTTGCCCGCGCCACGGTCGTGGAGTGGCCTCGGCCCCGCGTGCTGGCGGGCAGGCAGTCGCCTGCCTAAGAAAAGTGGGGGGTCGGACGCCTCTCCCTTTGTGAGCCACCCTCCGGGGTCCACTGTTCGTGGCTTGCCCCCGGGCGGGCGCGCTCGGGCCATGAAAGCCAGGTTGTGAAAGACAGCTCATGAAAGGCGACTTCGTCTACGTCGATCTTGAAACCACCGGCAGCAGCAGCCCCGACCGCGACATATATAGTCTGCTGGTCCAGCAGCTGTTCTCGGGTGCCGCCCGCGCAAAAATAGAAATAGTCCAGCTCTGAACACGCGCCGCGCTCAGCGCTAGGCGCTTGCCCTTGAGAGGGCTGCGGGTTGCCGCAACTATGGGAGGCGGTGCTTATCGATCTCGTACTCCTGCTGGCCATAGCCTGCGCGGGCCTGTTGGTCGGGCGGCTGCTGGGCCTGCCGGCCATGGTGGCCTGGCTTCTGGCCGGCGTTGTTGCCGGCCCGGCCGGCCTGGGCTTGCTCGGCTACAGCGACAACCTCGCCCGCCTGGCCGAGCTGGGCGTTGCCCTGCTGCTGTTCGGCGTTGGCGTGGAGTTCTCGCTGGTAGGTCTTCGCCAGCGGCTGGTCCGCTTGCTCGCTACCGGTGGCGCCCAGGTGGTCGTGACGGCCGGGGCCACGACGCTGCTGTTTCACAAAATGGGGTTCACCATCCAGGCGGCCGTCGTGGCGGGCATGCTCGTGTCGCTGTCGAGCACCGCGGTGGTGTTCCGGCTCTACTCGGTCAGCGGTGAGCTGAGCGCTCCGCACGGCCAGGCAGCGGCCGGCGTGCTACTGTTCCAGGACCTCGCCCTGGTGGCCATGATGATGGTGCTGCCGCTGCTCGGTGGCGCCGCCAACGCTTCGGCGCTGGAGCTGGCCATGGGGGTTGCGCGGGCGGTCTCGGCCGTTGTGTTTCTGCTGGTCGCGGCGCGCGCGTTGTTGCCGCCCTTGCTCGAGCTGGCCGCGCGGGCGGGCGCCGCGGAGTTGTTTCCGCCGCTGGCCCTGCTGGTGGCGCTGGGCACGGCCATGGGCGCGTCGGCGCTGGGCTTGTCGCTGCCCGTGGGCGCTTTCCTGGCCGGCCTGGCCTTGTCGGGCAGTCCCTACGCCCAGCAGGCCACGGCCGAGTTGCTGCCGCTCAGGGACGCGTTTCTCGCGGTATTTTTTACGAGCGTGGGGCTGCTGTTCGCTCCGTCCGAAATCGGCTCCGGGGGCTTGCTGGTGTTGGCGATGCTCGCCGCCGTGCTGCTCAAGGGCGCGGTTTCGGCCGCAGTGGTGGCCTTGGGTTGGCGCTCTGTTCGCGTGGGCCTGATGGCGGGCGTGGGCCTGGCCCAGGTGGGCGAGTTCTCCTTCGTGCTCGGGCAGGAAGCGCTGGGCCTGGGCCTGATCGACGACGCGTTCTTCCAGGCTTTTCTCGGCGCGGCCATCCTGAGCATGGCCGTTACGCCTTTTGCCACCCAGGCTGCGCGGCGGCTTTACGACAGGGATATCAGCGCCCCGGGCGGCGGCGCCCAACAGGCCAACGCGCGAGCCGGTGCTCCGGGCACCGATCGCGTGCTGCTGCTCGGCTACGGGCAGGCGGGACGCGCCATGGCCCGCGTGCTCGATTCCTCGGGCCTGTCGTTCGTGGCCCTTGATCTCGCCGTTGACCGCGTGAACGAGGGCATGGGCGATGGCCACGATCTGCGTTTCGGCGACGCCTCGCGGCGTGCCACCCTCGAGGCCGCCGGTGGAGCTAACTGCAGGGCCGTGGTCGTAGCGCTGGGCGATCCCTGGGCCACGCGCGCGGCAGTCCGGTTGCTCCGGCAGATGAACCCCGATGTGCCGATCCTCGCACGCGCGGGTAACGAGGAAGAAATATCGGTGCTTGAAAAGCTCGGTGCCGACGAGGTCATAAGCACCGGTTTCGAATCGTCGGTGCACCTGCTCGCTACCCTGCTCGAGCGCCTGGGTGTGCCGCGTCACGTTGCGCGGGTGCAGGAGTCGATACTGCGCATGGATGCTTACGGTGTGCTGAGGGGCCACGCGGCCTCGGCGCAGTTGTTGCCCGAGGTAGATCGGCTGCTCAGGGGCGGCACGCTGGTGACGGCCGAGGTCATGCAGGGCAGCGGCGCTTGCGGCAGCAGCCTGGCCAGTCTGCTGCTCACGATAACCGGCGAAGAAATGGCGGCGGTTCTTTCGCTGGTGAGGGACGAGCAGCCGCTTTCCAACCCGCCGGCTTCTACCATCCTTGAGGCGGGTGACCTGCTTGTGCTCTACGGTCCGCACGCCGGCATAGACGCGGTGCTGCGCCAGCTCGAACCCCCTGCCGCCGACGGCTTCCGGAACAGTCCCGCCGCCGACGGCCCCGAGGACTGACAAAGGACGTGGCTACATGCTCGGGCAAGCTGGAGTTTTCGGCCGTAGACTCCCTGCTCGGCATCGACGCAGAGCAGTGGAACCAACTGGTCGACGCCGACGACCCCTTTCACGAGTGGGGCTTTCTCGCTTCGCTGGAACTATCGGGAGTGGTCGGCGCCGGTACCTCCTGGCAACCCGCCTACCTGCTTGCAGAAAAGGGCGGGCAACTCGTCGGCGCGCTGGCCAGCTGGATCCGCTACGACTCTTATGGCGAGTTCGTGTTCGACCGGCACTGGGCCGATGCTTACCAGCGCGCGGGCCTGCCCTACTATCCCAAGCTCACCGTGGGCTTACCCTTCACGCCGGCCACCACGCGGCGCTTTCTCGTTCACCCCGATCACCCGCGGCGCGAAACAGCCGTTGGTCTCATTGAACACTCACTGGCGTTCGCCGTCGAGCAGAAACTATCCGGCGTGCATTTTCTTTTCGTAACCGAGGAAGAGCAGCAGTTGCTCGCCGAGCACGATTTCATGTCGCGCTTGCAGCCCGAGTTCCTGTGGCGCAACTCGGACTACGACGACTTCGATGATTTTGCCGGCTCGCTCAGGTCGAAGAAGCGCAAGCAGGTTCTCCTCGAGCGACGGCAGGTGGCCGACGGCGGACTGGCCATCGAAACGCTGGGCGGCGCTCAGCTCACAGACGCCGACATGGATGCGCTGTGGTCTTTCTACCACGACACCACCGGCCGCAAGTGGGGCAAGCGTTACCTCAACCGCGACACCTTTGAGAACTGGCGGCAGCGCTGCGCCGAGCGCGTGGTCGTGGTGCTCGCCCGCGATGGTGACCGCGCAGTGGCGGGGACGTTTAATTTTTTTCGCGGTTCGGGGCTGTACGGTCGCTACTGGGGGGCGGTAGAAAACCTGCCACTGATGCATTTCGAGTGCTGCTACTATCGGCTCATCGATTTTGCCATCGAGCGCGGGTTGCAGAGCTTTGACGCCGGCGTGCAGGGCGAGCACAAGTTCCTGCGCGGCTTCGAGGCCCGCCCGGTTTACAGCGCCCACTGGCTGTCGCACCCCCCCGCGCGCCAGGCCGTGGGCAGCTACCTTAAGCAGGAGAGGGAGCAGGTGCGCCGCGTGGTGGACGGGTATAACCGGGTTTCTCCGCTTAAAACGGTCAGGGCCCGCGCGGCCGAACAGGCGGGGGTCTTCAAAAAGCCCTGAAAAGGGCGTACTAATCAGCATAGAAATGAATGCTTGGAGTCAGTTTGCAGCCGCGTCGGCAGGGTCGCGCAACACCCGGTGCGCAGGCGACCGTTTGAACGGCCACGACAGCAGTGGCGAGGGCCAGCTGCTCACCCGTCGGCGGACGGCGCTCAAGCGACCGTCGATGTACCGGGTGCTGGTGCTCAACGACGACTACACCCCCATGGAATTCGTGGTCTGGATACTCGAGGCGGTGTTCTACAAGTCGAACGAAGAGGCCGTGCGGCTCATGCTGGACGTGCACAACGAGGGCAAGGGTTGCTGCGGTGTCTACGCCCATGACACGGCTCGCACCAAGGCGGCACAGGTTCAAGAGCTGGCGCGGCGCCACGAGCATCCCCTCGAATGCAGGCTCGAGGTGGCCGAGGGCGAAGATGAAGGAGCCGACGACAGCGGACGGGAGGGTGACGGCGCATGAGAATATCTGACGAACTAGAACGCACGATGTTGCGCGCGGTGGACTACGCCACCACGAGGCGGCACGAATTCGTGTCGGTGGAGCACCTGCTGTTGGCACTGCTCGAGGACCCGGACGCGGCGCGGGTGTTGTCGGGACTGGGTGTTAACCTGAAAAAGCTCGCCTCCGAATTAGGGTCCTTTCTCGACAAAAATTCGCCGGTGGTGCCGTTGCTCGCTGCGGCGACGGCCGACGCGGCCGACGCGGCAGAAGACGATGAGGATCCCCTGGTAGGCGATCTCGATGAAGGCGATGCGGCTTCTTCGGGCGATGGCCTGGCCAACACCGGGCGCGAGCTTACGCCCAGCGATACAGTGGCCTGGGCACCGGGCTACACCATAGGCGCCCAACTCGTCTTGCAGCTGGCCGCTTCGCACGTGCAGTCGTCCGGGCAGGAGAGCATGGACGGTAGCAACCTGCTCACGGCGATGTTCCGCGACGAGGAATCCCACGCCGCCTGGTATCTCAAGCGCCACGGGGTGAGCCGTTACGAGGTGGTACGTTTTCTTTCGCACGGTCTCGGTAGCGACGGACCGGGCGGCGGAGAGGGCGAAGACTCCGACTCACCGCCGTGGTCCGAGGGCCAAGGTGGCGCCCACGGTGACGACTCCGAGGGCGGTGCCGAGCTGTCCGAGCCGCTGGCGAGGTTTTGCGTCAACCTCAACCTGAAGGCTGCCCGCGACGAGATCGATCCGCTCATAGGCCGCCGCGCGGAACTCGATCGCAGCATCGCCGTGCTCGCACGCCGCCGCAAGAACAACCCGGTGCTGGTGGGTGACGCGGGGGTGGGCAAGACGGCCATCGTTGAGGGCCTGGCCATGGCTATCTTTCATGGCAACGTGCCCGCCTGCCTGCGCGACACCGTCATCTACTCGCTCGACATGGGCGCGCTCACGGCGGGTACGCGTTACCGCGGTGATTTTGAAGAACGGCTGAAGGCCGTCATGTCGGCCCTCGACGAGGCCGGCAGTGACACGGTGCTCTTCATCGACGAGATGCACACCATTGTTGGCGCCGGCGCCGCCACCGGCGGGGCGCTCGACGCTTCGGCCATTCTCAAGCCGGCGTTGGCGTCGGGCGAACTGCGTTGCATTGGTACGACGACGTGGAAGGAGTACCGGTCGATCATAGAGAAAGACCACGCGCTGTCGCGCCGCTTTCAGAAAATCGAGGTAGTCGAGCCGGGCGAGAAAGAATCGCTGGAGATTCTGTCTGGCCTCAAGCAGCGCTACGAGGAATTTCACGGCGTGGAGTACACGCCGCGGGCCATCAAGTCATCGGTGGAACTGTCGGCCCGTTATGTCACCGACCGCTTGCTGCCCGACAAGGCCATCGACGTGCTCGACGAGTCGGGTGCCGAGGTCAAGCTGCGCGAGCGCGGGCAGGGCGGCGTGAGAAGAGTGACCGTGCGCGACGTGGAGAAAGTCGTCTCGAGGATGGCCCGCGTGCCCACGCGCACGGTGCACGTGCACGACCGACGTCGACTCGAAACCCTTGGTCGCGACATACGCTTGATGGTCTACGGCCAGGACGAGGCCGTCGACAAGGTGGTGAGCGCCATTCGCCTGTCGCGCTCGGGGTTGGCTGAACCCGACAAGCCCGTGGGTAGTTTTCTTTTTGCCGGCCCCACGGGGGTGGGCAAGACCGAGCTGGCCCGCCAGCTGGCTTTGTCGATGGGCGTGGAGTTCATGCGTTTTGACATGAGCGAGTACATGGAGAAGCACACCGTCTCCAGGCTCATCGGTGCGCCCCCGGGCTACGTGGGCTACGACCAGGGCGGGCAGCTCACCGATGCCGTGCATCGCAATCCCCACGCGGTGGTCTTGTTCGACGAAATAGAAAAGGCCCACGAGGATGTCTTCAATATTCTCCTGCAGGTCATGGACTACGCCACGCTTACCGACAACAACGGACGCAAGAGTGATTTTCGCCAGGTGATTCTGATCATGACCACCAACAGCGGCGCGCGCGACGCCGAGGCCAACGCTATTGGTTTTGAGCAGACGGCCGACGGTGCCGGGCGCTCGATGAAGGCCATAGAGAAGCTGTTCAGCCCCGAGTTCCGCAACCGCCTGAGCGCAATAGTGCCGTTCAACCCGCTGCCGATCGAGGTCGCGGAGCAGGTGGTCGAAAAAATCGGCAGCGAGCTGGAGGCGAGGCTCAAGAGCCGGAACGTGTCGCTGGTGATCGAGGCCTCGGCCCTGTCATGGCTGGCGCACAAGGGATACGACCCCGCCTTCGGTGCGCGCCCACTCAGACGCCTGGTCGAGAAAGAAATAAGCAGCGTCCTCAGCGACGAGATACTGTTCGGGCGGCTCGCCCGCGGCGGGCAGGTGCGCGTCAGCGTCGGCGAAGTCAGCCCGGGTGAAGAGGGTCTCGTGTTCGACTACGAATCGCGCGACTGATCGCTGGCGCGACGTATAATCACCACGCGGCCCACGAGCTTCTCGTCCACGCCGTCGGCCGCGTCGGACACATCGAGCCGGCTGCCCACGCCTTGCAGCAACTTCACGCGCCCGCCAACACGCACGAATCCCTTGACCCGCAGCAGCGAGGTTTTGAGCAGCTCGGCCTCGAGCTGCTCGAGGTCGCTGTCATCGGCCACAGTGATGACCTCGCTCATGAAGTGCTCGTGGTCGTGTTCGTCGTGCGCTCCGCGCTCGGCCGGTGCGCGTCGCTGCTCGCGTGCCTGCGGTTCGTCGCCCAGTTGTGCCGGTCGCGGCGTGAAAAGCACCGACGGGTCCACCTGGCAGTGGCTCGCGTGAAGCAGGGGCGCGTCGGGTTCCATGGCCCGTAGCCGGGCTTCGATGGCCGGAAGCGCCGAGTCGGGCACGAGGTCTATCTTGTTGAGCAGCAGCAGGTCGGCCGAGCTCACCTGCTGCTCAAAGGTACCCTCGAGGTCGCGCTGCTCGTACACCTGCAGGGCATCGACAACCACCAGGGCCGCGTCGTCAGCCAGCCAGGAGTTTACGGGCTCGCGCCACAGCTGCACCAGGGTGTCGTAGGGCAGGGCGACGCCCGAGGTCTCGATTATGATGCGGTCCGGGTCGACGCTCTCGCGCAGCTCCTGCAAGGTGTCGAGCAGTTCGTCGGAGAGCTGGCAGCACACGCAGCCGCCCTCCAGTTCGACCGTGGCCTGCCCGCCCGCACCGATGAGGGCGGCATCGAGTCCGAGCTCGCCGAATTCGTTGGTGACGATGGCAACTTTCACCCCGTTGGCGATGGCGTCGTCGAGCAGGTGGCGCACGAGCGTGGTTTTGCCCGACCCGAGAAAGCCCGACACCAGGAGCACCGCGACACCACCACGGCTGTCTGCGGTAGCCGGCGAGATTTTTCTATTGGCGGTCACCCCGCTCACGCTGCCGTGCTGTTGCGCAGGTCACCGGCGAACCAGTGCCTGAGAAGGCGAGTGGTTCGCAGGTCTTCGGCAGCGTCGAGCATCGTCTCGAGGTCTTCGGGTTGATCGAGGTCCAGCGCGAAACCGGCGAGATCAAGCACGGTGCAGGGTAGCTGCTCCTGTTCGCAGGCGTTCACGTGGGCGGCCAGGCTCTCGCCCTCGAAGCGCGGTTGCATGACCGTGGGTGGGCTGAGCAGCAGGCCGTTGGTGCCGCCGGGTGACTCCGATCGCACCAGCAGCACCGACCGGAGCGGGGAATCGAGCTCAAACAGTTCGTCGATTTCACTGGACCGCAGCAGCGGCACGTCGCCGGGAATGGCCAGCAGCCGGGTGGCCCCGCGCTGCTCGAGTTGTTCGGCGGCCCAGGCCACCGCGCCGTTGAGTCCCAGGGCTTTGCCCTGGAGCTGGCGTTCGTCCAGCGCGAGGACGCCCCGCGACCTCGCGCGCTCAAGCAGCACCGGGTCGCTGCTCACCACGGCTGGCAGGTCGAGTGCGCGTGAGCCGACCAGCGCTGCCAGCATGTCGTCGAGCATGGCCAGGGCAAGGGCTTCGCGGCGCGACGGGTCCAGCCGTTGGCCCAGTCTCTGCTTGGCCCCGGTGGTGGATCGCACGGGTATGACGGCTGCGTTCACGGCGGGCAAGTTACTTCAGCGCCCCACTGGTGTAAAGCAGGGAGGTTGCCGGTGGGGTGGGAGGCGGCGTGGCAGGGCAGCCTCCCGGTCCGGATGCCTCGGTCTGCCTCTCCTTCGTGAGAAAGGAGCGCGCAGCCCTTTTTTGCCCGCCGTGGTGGGCTGCGCTATAAGTCCGTTCGCCGTTGCGTATTATAGGCGGAAAGTTCAAGAGACGCAGGTTGGAAGCCGTGCCGGGCAAGGGCACTCGGCCCACGGCTGACCGGGTGCGCGAGGCCCTGTTCAACCGCCTGCTGGTGCGCTACGAGTTAGAGGGGGCCAGCTTGCTCGACCTGTTTGCGGGCAGCGGCGCGCTGGGCCTCGAGGCCTTGAGTCGCGGGGCGGCCGAGTTGTTGAGCGTGGAGCGCGATCGCGGCGCGGTAGGTGTGATAGAGGCCAACCTGGAGCGCTGTGGCTTGCGGGCAGATGGTACGCGGGCAGATGGCTTGCAAGCGGAAGTGCTGCGCGCAGAGGTGGCTGCTGCGCTGGGCAGGCTCGCGCGCGAGGGGCGGGTTTTTGACGGTGTTTTTGTTGATCCGCCATACGCGGGCCCTCTGGCACTGGAAACCCTTGAGACGCTGGGTGGCCTTGAGCTGTTGGGGCCGGGCGGCTGGGTGAGCGTTGAAACTGACCGCCAGGTCGCACTCCCCGACTCGACTGGTAGCCTGCTGCTGGTAAGAAGAGACGATTACGGCGACACTGCACTGTGGTTGTACGAAGCCGGGGCGAGGCGGTAGGGGAGTCGAGCATGAAGGGAGTCATTAAGTGAGCAAAAGGACAGCCGTATATCCGGGTTCGTTTGACCCGGTAACCAACGGGCATCTGGACATAGTGGAGAGGGCCCTGGCCCTGTTTGACCACCTGCGCATCACGGTGTCCTTCAACAAGGACAAGCCCGGGGGCTTGTTTACCCGCGAAGATCGCGAGGCGATGATAGCCGAGGCTACGAGCCAGTACGGTGATCGCGTGTCGGTGGATTCGTTTCACGGACTGCTGGTCGACTACGCGCGCGACAACGGCGCAGGGGCGGTGATACGTGGGCTGAGGGCGGTGGCCGATTTTGATTACGAGTTCCAGATGGCGTTGATGAACCGTCACCTCTGCGCTGATGTGCAGACGGTATTTCTCATGGCTGACGAAGCGCATTTCTACACAAGTTCCAGTCTCATACGCGAGGTATCCACTCTCGGTGGCGACGTGTCGGCGCAGGTTCCGCCATGTGTCCTGCGCGCGCTCAACGATAAATTTTCAAAATGAGAGACAGGGCTTGAAACTTTCTGACCGCCTGCAGAAGGTAAAACCGTCGTCGACCATGGCGATGAACTCGCGCGTGATAGAGCTGAAGGCCTCGGGTCGCGACGTTGTCGGCTTTGCCGCCGGCGAGCCCGATTTTCCAACCTGGGACAACGTTTGCGAGGCGGCCCACCAGTCCATTCGCAACGGTGAGTTCAAGTACACCCCGGTGGGTGGAACTTCCGAGATGCGGCATGCGATTACGGTCAAGCTGGCGCGTGATAACGCGCTCGACTACTCCCAGGCCGAGGTCATGGCCAGTTGCGGGGGCAAGCACACGCTGTACAACGCCATGCAGGCGTTGTTGTCCGATGGCGACGAGGTGGTGATACCCGGGCCTTACTGGGTGAGTTATCCCGACATGGTGGCGTTGTCGGGTGGCGTACCGCGTGTGTTGCCGGCTTCAGAGAAAAACGGATTCCTGCTGTCTGCGGCCGAGCTCGAGGCCGCGCTGACCCCGGCAACGCGCATGGTCATACTCAACAGCCCGTCCAACCCCACCGGCGCCTGCTACGACGAAGCCGGCCTGCGCGAGCTGGGGGCGGTGCTCGAACGCCACGACTGCGTGGTGTTGTGCGATGACGTCTACGAGTTCGTACGCTACGATGGCGGCCGCCCGCCGCACCTGCTCACGATGTTCCCGTCGCTCAGGGAGCGCACGGTGGTGGCCAACTCGGTGTCGAAGACCTACGCCATGACAGGCTGGAGGGTGGGCTACTGCGCTGCCCCGGCAAACGTCATCAAGGCCATGCTCACGCTGCAGGGGCAGATGACTTCGAACCCCAGCTCTATTGCCCAGGCCGCGGCCGTGGAGGCACTCACCGGCCCCCAGTCGGCGTTGGCGCCGATGATAGAAGAGTTTGGCCGGCGACGCGCCTACGTTTGCGAGCGCTTCAACGCCATCGATGGCCTGTCGGTGTCCCCGCCAGGCGGCGCGTTCTACGTTTTTGTGAACGCGCGCGATGCGTTCCAACGAGCGGACGTGGACAACGGTGATGCCTTCGCGCTGGCGATGCTCGACGGCGCCTCGGTGGGTGTGGTCGGTGGCAACGACTTCGGCTCTTCGGATCACTTTCGCGTATCGTATGCCACCTCGATGGAACAGCTCAGCAAGGGGCTCGACGCTATCGAGAACTGGCTGGGCGGGCTCTGAAAGCCGTGTTCGCCGGGCTGGTGTCGCGCCCTTCGCCTACCCGCGGCAACTCGTAGCCGTGAAGCGCTGCGTATTGCAGAAACCCGGGCTCATCATCGTCGAAGACGACGCGCCCGACCCCAGGCCCGGTCCCGGCGATATCGTGCTCGAGGTGCGCGCGGCGCTCACCTGCGGCACCGACCTGAAGGCCTGGCGTCGCGGCCACCCCAAGATGCCCTGTCCGACGCCCTTCGGCCACGAGTTTGCCGGCCGCGTGGTCCAACTCGGCTCTGCAGTGGAAGGCTTTGCGCTGGACGACGAGCTGATGTCGGCCAACACCGGCCCCTGCAACAACTGTCGCTACTGCCGACGCGGCCAGCAGAATCTCTGCGAGAGCCTGATGGACGAGATGATCCTGGGCGCTTACTCTCAGTACCTGCTCATTACCGAGCGGGTGCTGCGCAGCAACGTTTACCATCGTCCCGATCACCTGCCCTTTGAACACGCCGCCCTCCTCGAGCCGCTGTCGACGGTGTGCCACGGCATGTCGGGCGTGCCGCTCCGTGATCGCGACGAGTCGGCCACGGTCCTGTTGCTTGGGGCTGGCCCCATTGCGTTGCTGTGGCTGGTGGCGCTCAAGCGGGCGGGTGCCGGCCGCGTGGTGGTGGCCGGGCGAAGGCCGTTCAGGCTCGAGGTGGCACGCAGGCTGGGGGCCGACGCCGTGCTGGGCGAGGACGACGACCTCGAGGCTTCGGTTGCCCAGCTCACGGGGGGCAGGGGGGCCGACCTTGTGGTGGAGTGCACGGGCAGTATCGATGTATGGGAGCAGGCGCCGCAACTGGCGGCCCGCGGCGGCAGCGTGGTGTTGTTCGGTGGTTGCCCGGCCGGTTCGCGGGTGTCGCTCGACAGCTACCGCTTGCACTACGACGGCGTGGCTATCGCGAGCCCTTTTCATTTCTGCCCGGCCGACGTCGAGGTGGCCGCCGGGCTGCTGGGTGACCCCTCGGTGGACTGGTCGCCGTTCATAACTTCAACCGCGTCGCTGGACGAGCTGCCGGCCGTGTTCGAAGACCTGGGCACGGGCCAACAGGTCAAGTGTGCTGTTCTTCCCCACGGGCCAGGGTCGTCATGAAGGGGCCCGCGTGAAAGTAGCCCGCTACTACGATGGCGACGACGTTCGCATAGAGGACCAGCCGGTACCCGAGCCGGGTCCGGGCGAGATACTCGTTCGTACTCGCGCCTGCGGCATCTGCACGGGCGACATCATGTCCTGGTACATGCGCCGCAAGGCCCCGTTGGTTTTTGGTCACGAGCCGGCCGGCGAAGTGGCTGCATTGGGACAGGGAGTTGAGCAGCTCGAGATCGGCGATCGCGTGTTCGTGCACCACCACGCGCCTTGCGGCAGCTGCCGACAGTGCCGGCGTGGCGCGCCGGTGCACTGCCCGACCTGGCGGCAGAACGGCCTCAGCCCCGGCGGCATGGCCGAGTACTTTGTGGCCGCGGCTCCCAATGCTGTCAACGACACGCTGCTGTTGCCCGAAGGAATAGACTTCGTGTCGGCCAGCCTCGTGGAGCCGGTGGCCTGCGTGGTGAAGTCGCTTGCCCGTGGAGCCGTTGCCCCGGGCGACACGGTGGCTGTAATCGGTGCCGGGATAATGGGCGTGTTACACCTGTTATTGGCTAAGCAACTGGGCGCGTCGGTGGTCGTGGCCGACATGGTACCGGCGCGCCTGGAACGTGCTCGCTGCCTGGGCGCCGACGGCGTGGTTGATGTGCGCGAGGGCACGCTGCGCGAGGGAGTGGAGAAGGCCACGGCTGGCGCCGGGGCGGATGTGGTCATAGTGGGGCCGGGCAGCCTGCAGGCGATGAACGACGGGCTCGACGCGGCCGGCCCAGCGTCAACGGTTGTGTTTTTTACCTGCTCAAAGCCAGGCAAAACACTCGAGATCGATCCGTCACGGCTCTACTTTGACGAGATTTCCATTGTGCCCAGCTACTCCTGCGGACCTGCCGATACACGCGCGGCGTTGGAATACATTCGCTCGGGTGTGGTGTCGGCCGACGACCTTGTCACGCACAGGTTCCCGTTAGAGAAGGCGGCCGAGGCGCTGGCCATGGCCGCGCGCACTGACGAGGCACTCAAGACCGTGGTCGTTATCGACTGAAGGGGAGGCCCGCCGGTTTCCGCCCCTTACTTCTGCATGCCGGTGTGGAAAATAACCTCGGACTTTTCGGCCGCGGTCTCGGCCTTGCGGGCTGCATCTTCGGCGGCAGCGGCGGCTGCCTCGGCGCGGGCCACGGCCTCGGCCACATCGCCCTGGTTGCGGGCCTTGCTCGAGGAGCTCTGCATGCTGGCACAGGCAGTGAAGGCCAGGGCCAAGGTAACTATCATCGCCGCTTGTATGGGTGCTTTCATCTTTCTGGGACCTCCAGGTTGTCTGTTGATGCGGAGACTCCGCGTTTCTTTTAATTGCACAGGCCACGCTGGGGCGCAAGCAAAGCGCGGCCCTGGCGCCACGGTCTTGTACTGGTGACGGGTGGCACTTCGCGGGGTGGCGCGAGGCGGCTATCATCTCAACATGACGGCGCGTGCAAGGGCCTCTGACTTATGGCGCCAGCCGGGCAGGTCGGCGAACACGGGACTGCGCCTGACCGTGGCCGTCGGGCTGGCGGCGATAGCGCTCTATCTACCCGTCATCACTTTTGATTTACTGTTTGACGACCTTTCGTTGCTGGGCGAGAACGGACCCGCCGGCAGCGGTGGGCTGTTGCCCTATCGCCCGCTGAGGCACCTGGCCTGGTTGGCAGAGTACTGGCTTGCCGGACTGCTGGGACGGCAGGATCTGGCGGCCTCGGTGTACCACCTGGCCAACCTGCTGCTTTTTGGTGGCGTGGCGGCGACGCTGTGGTGCCTGTACCGGAGGCTGGGGGCCAACAGCCTGCTGGCCCTCCTGTGTTGCGTGGCCTGCCTGGCCCACCCCCTGTGGGTGGAGTCGGTGGCCTACGTTTCGGGTGCCCGCGATCTGTTGGCCACGCTTTTTACGCTCCTGGCCCTGCTGGCCTGGAGCTCGGCTGACCCAGGGAAGGACAAGCTAGGCCAGGCCGAAAGCGCCGGCGGTATGAGGGCGGGAGCGCTCGCTTTACTGGCGGCACTGGCGGCCACTGCTTCAAAAGAAACCGGCCTACTGGTCGCGCCGCTGCTGTTGTTGATGTGGGCTTCAGGCCTGGGCCCGTTGCGTCGAGGCGCCCTGGTCTGGATCATGATGGTGGCTGTCGCATCGTTGACGCTGATGGTGGCTTATGGAGGCGTGGGCGTGTTGTCCGCCACCGCCGGTGTCTTGTTGCCGGCGTCGCCCTATTCATTTTGTGTGGGCGGTACCCTGGCGCTGCACTACGCGGCGGGGCTACTGGTTCCCCTTGATCTGTCCGTCGACTACCCGGCGCTGTGGCAACCCTGCGTCGGGATGGGTGCGGCTGCCTGGTTGCGTGCGGGCCTCGGACTGATTCTGCTCGCGGCGTTGGCCGCCTCCGTGGTCCTGGCCTGGCGTAGCAGAAAGGGCGACATCGAGCGCAGGCAGGCGGCCTTCGCTGTAAGCTGGACCGCGGCTGCAGGCGTGGCGCTTGTTTTCGTTGCCGGCGTCAACGAGCCGGGCGCCGACCGCCACTCCTTGCTGTTGCTGCCGCCGCTTGCCCTCGGCATGGGCCTGTTGTTGCAACAGTTGTCGCAACGGGGGGCGTGGCTGCCGGCGGGTCGTATCGCGGCCCTGCTGCTGCTCTGCTGCGTCTTTGTGCTGGCGGGAGTGACTTTACACAGGCAGCAGGATTGGCGCAGCCAGGCGGCCTTGTGGCGCTCTACTGTGGCTGTTCAGCCCAACTCACCCAGGGCGCATTATAACCTTGCCGTGGTGGCGGCTGACCGTGGCCGTCGAGGCCTGGCTCAACTCAGGCTCAAAAAATTGCTCCAACGCTGGCCCGACTACCAGCCCGCATTGCTGGCCCGCGCAAGACTTGCCTGCGCCGGGGGGGCGCTACACCGCGCGGGGCATTTTCTTGAGTTGACCGCAGGCAAGGTCACCGGCAACACCGCTGCCGACAGGGCCGCGACCGATCGTGCGGTCATCGCTGTTGTCAAAGACTGTCCTGGCCTGGCCTGGCCGCAGTGAGAGTGGCCGACGCTTCAGTCGCCGCCGGGACGGGCAGCGGCCGGCGGTCTTGCTTTGAAATAGACGGCCTCCAGGCGCAGTAACGAAACAGTCGTCGGATACACGCGAAAGTGTTCAGGCGGAGCTGACTCGCTGGTCTGAGGCAGAAGCAGCTCAAAGGTAAAGTCGGCCACGTGTTCCTGTTGCGTAAAAAGGATGCGCCGGTCCTGGATGCGGTTGGCCGGCAGTGCCAAATACACCGGCCCGCGTTTTTCGAGCAGTCGCACGAGGCCAGACACCTGGTTGGCTCCCCTGCGGTTGTGGGCCTGCACGGGCAGAACTTCGCGCTGCCAGGTGAGCCAGCGCGGGGCAGACATGCCGAGGTAGTTGAGCCGGGAGTCGACCAGCAGCGTGGCGTCGTCGGGGAGCAGAGCCGCGAAGTCGCTCAGTTGCTTCCAGGTGTTTGCCCAGGGCTGCCGACCCCACATGGGCTGGGCGGGCAGCAGGAGTCCGACGGCCAGCGCGACGCCGGCAGCCACGCCGGCCAGCCTGCCACGTGCTGTCGTGCTTTCGGTCACCATGCGCGACACCGCCAGCGTGGCCAGTACCACCAGCATGGGCGCCAGCACCGGCACCATGCGCCGGGAGGCCCAGGGCATAATGGTGCTCACGTGCGGGTCGTAGAACAGCAGCAGGGCCGTGAGGCCGCCGAAGACCAGGAAGAAGCCGTTGCCCGTGTGTTGCATCCGCTCTCGCCATGCCAGGCGCAAGCCCAGCGGAGCCAGCAACAACAGCGGCCACCCCAGCCAGTCAAGGGTCCAACCGGGCATGTGTTCGAAGGCATCGGCCCTGCCCGCCCAGGCAAAGCCGGCGAGCAGCGCCGTCAACGTGCCGGTAGCGCAGAACCTGGCCAGGCCCAGGCGCCTGGCCCCGACCACACACAGCGTGGACAGCGCCACGCCGATCAGCCCAGCGGCCACCGGCTGCTTCAGCGCGGTAAAGACCACGTCTATTTTCATCCAGGTGAGCGCCAGGTCCAGGGGGCCGGTCCAGGCAGCCGGCAGCAGCAGCAACTCGGTTGCCAACAGGGCGAAGGCCGCACCCAGGCCAACCGCAAAACGTGGAGCCAGGGGTCGGCACCCCAGTCCGTGGCGGCGCAACAGGGCCCGGGCCAGCAGCGACGCCAGTACAAACAGCGCGAACTCAACGCGTGCCACCGCCGCCATGCCGAGCATCACCCCCGCCAGGCCAGCGTCGCTGCTACTGCCTTCTTCTTCCCAGCCGTCGAGCAGGGCGATTCCCGCCCAGGTAAAGAAACAGGCCAGCGGTGCCGGCAGGGCCACGTGCCCGGCGTAGTACCAGCTGGCCGAGCACGCCAGGCCGAGCACGCCCAGCGTGGCCGCAACGGCGGGTACCCGTCGGCGCAAGAAGATCCACAGTGCCCAGGCGGCGAGCGAAAGCATGAGCCCGGAGAAAGCGCCGGAGCGCGCGGGGCCGGCCACCTCGCTGGAAATTGCAGCCCATAGCATTGGCAGGGGGTGATGGGCCGGGCGCGCCACGCTGTCTTCGTGACCCATGTGAATCATGGAGTGAGGCAAGCGCGAGAAAGGCGGCTTCCACGCTGCCCCCGGCCATATAGAGCCGAAGACCATGCGGCGGGTAAACGTGTCGAGACCGGTGGCCACGGGGTCGTCTTTCTCCAGCGTGCCTGACAGGGCCAGGTGGTTGCCCGCTGCCAGGTATACGCCCGAATCCCAGGAGGCCAGCTGTGTCTGCCAGGCGGGCCAGTAGAGGCAGAGTATGAGCAGGGCCACCAGCGGGCCCGCCCCGGCTCTCGTCTTGCCGCCAGCGGGGTCGCGTTGGCGTAGACCCCTGAACATGTAGCCAAACAGGCAGGTGCCGGCGTTGACCAGCAGCAGGGTGGGCAGTGAGTAAGACCCCGCGGCAACGAGCAGCAACCCCATGGCGCTGGTCCACGCCACGCTCAGCGCTATGCGGCCGAACGCAGGGGGCAGGGCGGTACCCCGCGTTGAGCGCATGGCCTGGCCCGGTCCGTACAACAGCAGGTACAGCGACACTGGTGCCAGCAATAGTCTGAACAGGTCCGAGGGGTTCACGCGCTTGCCGGGACATCGCGGCCTGTGTCCCGCTGAAATGCTGCCCGCCGTGGTCGGCGAACGCAATAGGTGGCCAGCCCTGCTGGCGACAACTGACCCCGGGCAGCCCCATACCGCGAGCACAAAAAAAAGCGGCACCCCCCGAGAGGGGTGCCGCCGGTAGACTTTGCAGTCTTGTTGGTCAGGCCGGCAAGATCGCCGGGATTATCAGCTGCCGGTTCCGCCGCCGCCCAATACAGCAAACTGGTTGCCGTCAGGGTCAGATACCACGATGGTCTGTGGTGCGAGGGTCGAGCATACACCCAAGGGGGGCAGGCCCAAACCAGCGAGCAGCGTGTTCGTGTCGCCTTTGAACTTCAGCTTGCCTTTGCCGCAACCCGATGTGCAAGGGAATACGCTCTGCACGGGGAAGTCGAAGATGGTGATTGCGACTCCGGCCGCGCTGTCGTTAACCGTAGGACGGGTAACAGACTGCAGACTCCAACCAGTGGCTGCGGCGCCATCGATGGGAGTAACCGTGTCAACGTCCACGATGCCCTTACACTTGACACTTTGGGTCAGGTTGTAGCACTCGGCCTCTATACCATCACTGCAGGGAATTTCGGTCTTACCCTTGTTCGAGTAACTGCACGCGCCCTTGGGGCCGAACGAGTAACTCGAGTAGTAGAAAGGCGGGGTGCAACCAGGCGTACCACCGGTGCTCGTAGTGGTATTGGTGCCCGGGTAGGTAATGCTACCTACGCAGGACGCAACCGCACGAACCATGGACGCTTTGATGCCCTTGGCCTTCGCAGGCGAGTCAAACAGGCAGTCTTCCGCGTTGGAAACGCCTGCAGTAAATGCGACCAGAGCAACGGCCGCCAGGAACATAGATAATTTCTTCATTGCTTCTTTTCCTCCTCTGGAAACGATCCACCTGCCTGAGACTGCAAAGTCGGGGAGCAAAAGCAGCTCCGAGCGATCACCCGGGGGCGGCGGTCACATGACTGTATTTCCCTGCAGCGGTCGTAAGGTTCCAGTTGCGTTGTTTATAGTAACTTGGCATGCCGGTTGTCAAGGCCAAAAGCCGTTTCAATCAATTATTAGGCTGTTTTCTACCCAGTTGGGGGGGTAACGGGCAATTTGTGTGTTCGCTAAGCAGCTAAATACGCACCTGCGCGCTCAGTGGTGCCGTGGTAGAATCGCGTTGCGACCCAGCTATATCGCCCCCTCAATCAGGGGGCTGTTCAACGGAATTCCAGTGAAACTGGTCATACAGATACCCTGCTACAACGAGGAGCAGTGGCTGCCAGCCACCGTGGCCGAGCTGCCGCGGGCGTTGCGCGGCGTAGACGAGGTGGAGTTTCTCGTTATAGACGACGGCAGCACCGATCGCACGGCCGAGGTGGCCGCCGAGCTGGGCGTTGACCACGTGGTCAGGGTGCCGGTAAACCAGGGCCTGGCGCGGGCTTTTTCGACCGGGCTCGACAAAGCGCTACGGCTGGGTGCCGATATAATCGTCAACACCGACGCCGACAACCAGTACGACGCCGCCTGCATACAGCAGCTGATCGATCCTATTCTCAGGGCCGAAGCCGACAT
>Ga0114993_10000179_pt1 | contig 70437 bp, 58 predicted proteins | sample ArcticOcean_MG_C_FD_87042 | JGI IMG/M metagenome (GOLD analysis project Ga0114993, IMG submission 87042) | Marine microbial communities from western Arctic Ocean - ArcticOcean_MG_CB2_150 | ecosystem: Environmental > Aquatic > Marine > Oceanic | place: Arctic Ocean: Canada Basin | collected... | reverse complement strand
TCTGAACCCGACCGAATATGAAAGGAGGTGGCAGAGCACACAACAACCGGTTGGACTTACAATGAATGCCAAGCTGGAGACTGTCCACTAAAATGGGGTAACTCCAGTGTCGTGGTCATGTACTTGATCGCGTCCATCGTGTTGGTCGACCAGAGCGTTGGGACGGCCGCGGGTATCCTGGTAACCATCCCGCTTCTCGCTGCCGCACTGCTCTTCGGCCTACGCGGCGCTGTCCTCCTGGGATTGGCGCTGGTGCCGCTCAATCCACTCCTTATCGAGACCCTGACCGATCAGGGCTGGCGCGACTGGATAACAAACGGCGGCGGCATGGCGGCGGCGTTCTCGATTGTCGTTAACGGCGCGGCGGGTCACTTTCGAGATATCGCCCTTCAAGCCCGCAACGAGTTGGAGATGCGGCAAGTTCTGGAAGAGCAGCTTGTGCAGTCGCAGAAGATGGAGGTTGTTGGGCGGCTTTCAGGCGGCATCGCACACGACTTCAACAATCTGCTCACGGCTATCCAGGGCTATTCCGAGGTCGGCCTGGCGAAGATTCCCCCGCACGAACCGGCATACCGCTACATGCAGAACATCAACGACAGCGCCGAGCGGGCATCGCGGCTCGTGAGGCAGCTTCTGGAATTCTCCAAGCGGCAAATCACGGAGCCTAAGGTCATCGACGTAAACCGCGTCGTGCTCGAATTCGACAGCCTCCTCAGACACCTGATCGGCTCCAACGTCGAACTCATCATCCTGCCAGCGGCTGCGGAGAGCACCATCTTCATGGACGAAGGGCAGCTCGAACAGATCGTTATCAACATGGCGGTCAATGCGCGCGACGCGATGCCGGAGGGAGGTAAGATCGTCATCGGCACGGAGGACGTATCATTCGGACGCGCTCAGCCAGGGTATCCGTCGGATATACCGGCAGGCAGGTACGTGCTTCTTAGCATCATGGATACCGGAGACGGAATGCCCGACGAGGTGCTGGCGCATATCTTAGATCCGTTCTACACGACGAAGACGCATGGGACGGGAATGGGGCAAGGGACCGGCCTGGGACTAGCCACCTGTCACGGTATCGTAACCCGGCTTGGAGGGCAGATCTCCGTATCCAGCACCATCGGTGAGGGCACGGCTTTCAAGGTCTACCTGCCGTACACCGATGCTCAACTGGAGGAGACCGCGACGGCGTCTGAGGCGATGCTCGCTGAGATTCCCTCAGACATGGGCACAATCCTGGTCGTGGATGACGATGCCCTTGTACGGCGCTTCGTCTGCGAGACGCTCGTCGATGCTGGCCACACTATTATCGAGGCGCAGAATGGCTCAGAGGCGCTGAGAGTATCGGTCGAGCACGATCTGGACCGTATCGACCTGCTTGTGACGGACGTTGTTATGCCGCTGATGGGTGGCAAGGAATTGGCCGGCAAGATGCGAGACAAGAGCCCGAAGATTCGCGTCCTGTTTATGTCCGGTTTCCCCGACGACGACATCGACCAGGAGCTTCACCTGCAAACGACCGACTTTCTGCAAAAACCCTTCACCCGAATCGACTTGATGCGCAAGACGCAGAAGCTGTTGACGGTGGAGGCGGTCAGTCTGATTGCCGTGAACTAGGGTGCAAGTGACAGGTCGATAGCTGCGACGGTCTCCGTTACCGACATATGTGAGTTGTCGATCACGATTGTGTCGGGGACATTTCGCCAGGGCGCCATCATTTCGTAGATATCTTTCGTCATCGTATTTGTCAGAAGACGCGCACCTTCCCGCTGTGTGTTCCGTGTCAGCGTCACTTCCAAGGTTGGAAGAAGCACAACGAGTACGAGTTGTAAGTCGACAAGGTCTCGCTTCCACTCTTCGCGATCAGCACTGGGCCATTCTGGGAAGATAGCGTCGTCGATGACACATCCAAATCCTGCCTTGGTGTATCATCGGGCCATCGTCGCGACGTTTCCACGTGCCAAGTCGTATTGACGTTGGGTCTCGTCGTTCCATCCGTCCGGCGGGTAGGCGAAACCGGACTTAACCTGCTCACGGATATCGTCCAACGAGACATGGGCGCAGGGAAATGGTCTTGATCGCGCCCATGCGTCAGCCGTCGCGCTCTTACCCGCTCCTGCTGGGCCGGTGATGAGAAGGACTGGACGGTCCGCCATAACGCACTAAGCCGACAGAGGTGCCATCCGCTCCACGTCGAAGCCTTCGGGGCGCTGCATGTCTTTATAGCGCATGAGCACTTCCACGCCGTTAATGCTTCGGGTGAATCCAGCGCGTGGTTCGAACTTCTTCATCTCGACCTCAACGAGGTTGTCGCCGCGTCTGACGAGATCGATTGGGAGCTTGGACCGGAACCAATGGGCCGACATGCCAGCGGGGGCCTGAACACTCATGCTGCCAGCCAGCCTGACTCGCATTTCCAATCCACGTTCGTCGGTGATCTCGAACTCGTCCAGTGGCAGCGTCTCGCCGTTGAACCGAATCTCGTATTCGTCCTCGATGCAGAAGTAGGAGAACCGAATCGTCAAAATCGGCTTTCGCATCTCGCCATCGGCCTTGGCGCTGTCAATGTCGTCGGCAATCGAGAGGTTTACTTTGGCCGTCTCACCCTCGACCAGATCGACCGGTACCTGCCGGTGGGGCGTCGTGGTCGGTTCGCCAAGAACTCCCTCGCGCGGCTGCACGAGATACCTCTTCGGGCTGCGTACATGGACTTCGGGATGAGCAAGTTCGCGCAGCATCTGATACTCGCGGTCGGCGAAGGGCCAAAGCAGGTAGCCGTGGTACTGTCCGGTCCATCCCGCGCTTATGAGCGATTGATTGAGGGCACGGTACATTTCGATGCTAGGCAGTCCAACACGCTCGTCGTAGACACGCCGGGGCGGTCGGTAGTACGCGGCGGCATTGTTGGCGTTGGCCGCGTCGGGTAGCCACGCCTGGTCGACGTTGGTTTCGCTGACGACGTATGGGTCCTGCCCAACGACGTAGTCAAGCAGGCCGTCTTTGAGCCACTGCTCAACGTCGAGGTTCATCGACAAGTTCACGTCGCGGAGCAAATCGGCCCGGGCCATGACGCCGATCTCACGGCCCTGCTTCTGGCCGATCTGGGTCGCCAACTCTTTTACTTCGGCCACGAAGGCGTTCATGATCGACGTACCATTGTCGCCTTCCGACGACTTGAAGTACGCGCCTCCGAATTTGTAGTCCAGTTCTATACCGTCGGCCTCGTAGTCTTCGAGCACCTCACGGATCATCGCCAGCTTGTACTCACGCACATCCTTGTTGGCGTAGTCGTAGGCCCACTCGTTCTTGCCTTCTTCAGCGATGCAGACCTCTTTGCCGCGCTCCCACTTAAGCGATCCGCATCGCTCGCCATACCGGACGGAGCCATCCTGTAACTTGATGCTCGGGAAGACTCTGATGCCTGTTTCCCGACCACGGCGGATGACTTCGCGAAGCTGGTCGGTACCCTTCTCGGCGGCTTCTTCGACCATGCGCATGATTCGCCAGTCGATGTAGTTCTCCCACACCTCTTTCTGCTGGCCGACGACCCGCCCGACCTTGCTCTGGTGGAAGTAGACGTCTGCGTACCCGAGACCGATAGCGAGCAGATCGACACCGGTGCCTGCGATCTCGTTGACGGGCCACTCCAGCATATGGATGCTGGCTGGCGGCTCCATGCGTTTCCCGTGAAAGTGGTGTGCGTCGTTGTAGTAGATCAGCCGTGGTCGTTTCATGTCGTCCTCCGTACTGGCAACTAACTGAGGGGTTCCGAGATCGTACGCAGAGGATACCATAGTCCACGCTCACGATTTATAGACAACAGATACGAAGTCGGGCTATCGTTTGAACCGTACACCCAACTCCACGTCTCTCAGAATGACAGGCTGGTTGTTCGTCGGGTCGTCGCGCACCAGAGCGATCTGGAGTTTGTTATGGCGGTGTATCAACGGCGGACTGTCTAGCTGGAACTCCACGACCGTGGCTGGCTCCGCGATGTCCTGGTAGTACCACTGATACCGCCGCCAGCCGGTGCGCATCTCACCAGGCTTTGCGTCTGTATGGGTGGTAACGGACCAATCTTCCGTCGATACCTTGGCTGACTCCCAGGAAACGGGTTGTCCATTGACCTGGACCGCAAGGCAATCTCCATCACCAAACCGCTCCAACCGGAATCGCAACGTGCATCCCTTCAGCGAACCGCTCTCTGTTTCTTTCTCAATATCGTCGCCGAGGTAAAGGTCGAACGTGGCTCCAACCCCCGCTTCGGTCGGCTGCAAAGTCAACGGCAACTGCATCTGGGGCAGTCCGTTGCGAAACGCGCCGCCTATTTGGCTTGCAGACATCACGCGGTCGAGGTGGTCGATCTCGTAACGCTTGTCAAGTCCTTTGAGCGTTTCTGGCGAGCCGATTTGGTTGAGCATCTGGTGCTTCCAGTCGGCAGTTCTGCCAAAATAGTTGAACAGGTAGAGGCCGTCAGCGCCTGCGTCCCAAATGCGCTGTGCTGCGCCACGTATCGCATCATCTTGGGCAGTGGGGCGCATCGACTCGATGCAGCCATGTATTCTGCATTCGGTCTCCGACGCGGCGTCCACGAATTCCTCGAAATTCATGTCGAAGGGCATGAATCCACCGCCGACCATGACGATGTCCACCAGCCCATCTTTGATCAATCGCTCTACATCGAGCCCCAGCCTATTGTTGGCATCCAGAGTCTCAGATACGCGAACCGCGAGTTCCATCGAACGGCCACGGGTCTGGTTCAAGGCGGCGAGGTTTCGGCGAATCTCGGTCATCATATCCGTGATCAGGTGCCTACTCGAAAAAGCTTCGTCGAGCTTGAAGAAGCCAGGGTGCCGCTGGAAGTCCATCTCTACACCGTCGATATCGAAGCGCTCGAACAGTTCTGTCACGAAAGCGACGAAGTGGGCCCGGACCTCCGGCACCGCGAAGTTCAGCCCCGTCCTGATGCCCCATTCGATGCTACCGGGCGTCAACTCCTCACCGTGACCGATGAGCCATTCTGGATGCGCGAGCCGCATCCTGCTGTGGGACGGCGAAGCGGGATCTGTCTCGTAGTGATTGTTCATCCGCACCGATGGGAACAAGGGAATACCTTCATCGCGGCAGACCCGCGCCATCGCGGTGAGCGGCCCACCGTGATCGCGGATGAGGCGCTGGATGTTCTGGTACGTGTTCTCTTGACGCGGATTTCTTGCGCGGTCGTCGCCTACGCCAAAGACGTCGCCGACCTCGGTCTCGATATGGTATGTCTCGTGGCCGCCGATCGACCACAGCAACGCCTGAATCGGCGTGTCGCGGTATGTGCCAACCATCTGCTCGCGGAAGTACTCAGGCGTGAGCGGCGAGACTTCTGACCCCATGATCCAACCGTCGTCGTTTACGAGAATAGTTTTTGGCATGATTGTCCTCGAAATTTGAATGAGCGCTCTGCCTGACAGCCTGTGCAGAGTCTCCACCGCATCTGGCACGTGTCGGACAGTTTAACGCAGAACGTGTTCTTTGTTCCTCTTGCGATACCTGCTCGGATTCGTTCGGTGGGGCGCAAAAACGGTTTGCAGGTGGCTTTCCAGCGCTTTGCCAAACATGAGACATTTTGACAGAACATACCCCGCCTCGACCAAATCTTTGTGCCAGATTCACTTCGCTATATATAATGGCCTGTGACCAATCGCTGAGGAACTATAAGATATGGCGACAATCGAGAGCTTGCAGAAACAGTACCGCGATCTCGACAGGCGGATCGAGACAAAAACCGAAGTGGTCATCGACCGCGACTGTTTGTTGGCCTTCGACTACGAGTATTCGGGGCAGGACACAGAGGTCGTCATCGACATGAACGAGTTCACTGCGGTCTGTCCCTGGACCGGCCTCCCCGACTTCGGGTCGATGGTTATCAAATACATGCCCGACCGGCAGTGCATCGAACTCAAGTCCCTAAAATACTATTTGCTGTCGTACACCGGCGTCGGCATTGTGCAGGAACATGCCGCCAACCGGATTCTGAACGACCTCGTTGCGGTCTGCCAGCCAGTTCGCATGACTGTCACCCTCGACTACAACGTGCGCGGCGGTCTGCACACTGCTGTCACAGCCAACTACGAGAAGGAGTAAAGCAAAAAACGTCAAACGTCAAACGTAAGGAAGGCTGAGGGGCAATGTTACGTTTGACGCATTACGTTTTCTCCTCTGCATGACTACATTTGGTGTCACACTGCTTTCCGGCGGCCTCGATTCGACAACTGTCACCACCTACGCGAAAGATAGGTGCGACCGGCTGACGGCGCTGACGTTTCGGTATGGTCAGACGCACAGCAAAGAGGTCGAGCGGGCCGCTGATATCGCGGCGATATTGGAAATCGAGCACAGGCTCCTCGACATTTCATTCTTGAAGGACGTGGCGTGGTACTCTGCACTGACGAATCCAGATGCATTCCCAATTCCGGATGACACTGAGCACATAGGTGCGAGCATTCCGATAACATACGTGCCGCTGCGCAACACAATCTTTCTATCCCTCGCAGCTGCATTTTTGGAGAGCGAGATTTTGCAGGCGATAGAAGTCGATGAGGTCGACACAACCGACTTGGACGCCGTGATCTACATGGCTCCCAATGCTATTGACTACAGCGGATATCCAGACTGTCGCCCGGAGTTCTACGAGCAGATCGTGAACACTCTGGAACTCGGCAGCAAGCTCGGCACAGAGTACGGCACGCGTTTCTGCATTGAGACGCCGATCATTCACCTGTCGAAGGCTGAGATCGTGAAGATGGGCATCGAGATCGGTGCGCCGCTGGAACACACATGGAGCTGCTACCGTGGCGGCGACGTACCATGCGGCTCCTGCGATAGCTGCATCCTTCGTGCCAAGGGTTTTGCCGAGGCCGGCGTTTCCGACCCTGCTCTCAGGGGCGTCCGCTTTACGAAAAATGCTGAAGGTTAGCCGACAGCCGTCGGGTGAGCCGGAGATTTTCCGCTCCATTCAGGGCGAGGGAATTTCCGCAGGTACGCCGACGGTATTTCTGCGACTTGCCACGTGTAACCTGGCCTGTTCCTGGTGCGACACGAAATACACCTGGGACTGGGACAACTTCGACCGGGAGCAAGAGATTCTTCCGTTATCCACCAACGACGCGGAATCGCGCATTGTGGATTTCGACGTTCGGCACTTGGTCGTAACGGGGGGCGAACCGTTGCTACAGCAAAAAGATCTGGCTCCACTCCTGGAATCCCTTAGAGAAAAAAACTATCGTATTGAGGTTGAAACCAACGGGACGATTGCCCCATCTCAAGAGATGCTTGAACACGTTTCTCAATGGAACGTATCACCCAAGATCGGCAACTCGGCGAACACTGCTAGTCGGCGAGAAGTGCCAAAGGCGCTCGAATCGTTCGCCACACAGGATAACGCGTACTGGAAATTCGTCATCGTGAGTCGACAGGACGTCAACGAGGCAAGTGGCCTGGCGAGCCGATATGGTGTTCCGGCGGAACGTGTCATTCTGATGCCGGAGGGTGTTACCGCCGATGTCCTCACCGAGCGCGGCGCGTGGCTGGCAGAGGAATGTGCCCGGCAAGGCTTTCGCTTTTCGACACGGTTGCACATCCACCTTTGGGGCAACGAGCGGGGCCGGTAGACGGCAAGGGAATTTGCCCGCTACAAGAGCTTGTCCACCAACCCGCCCTCGGTCAGCCAGTAAAAGGTGATATAGGTGCCTGCCAAGATCATAAAGGTCGCACTGATCGGCTGAGTGTAAGGGAGTATCTTGCGGAGTGCTCCCACCATCGCGCCTTTAAATACGGCCATAGCAATAGTCAGCACGATGATGACTGTACCCATGCCTAGTGCGAAGAGGACGAACGAAACGACGGAATCGACTATCGTATTCGTCGCGACGCCGATTCCCAGTACGGCCAAGAATATTGGCAGCGTGCAACTGAGGGAAGCCGTACCGTAGCTCAAGCCGAAGAAAAAGTAGCCCCTGACGCTGACCCTGTTGGGATCGCCCATTTTCGTAGACGCCTGCTGGGCGATGGCTGTGTATATCTTCCCACCGCCGATGAGCCATGCCCCAACGAAGGTGAGAACGACGCCGATAATAAGGCCGAACCAGGGAATTATGTCTACGACCTGACGGGCGCCGCCTCCGATAATGATGCCCGCGATACCGAATAGGACGATGAATCCCAGCGTGACAACGCCACCAACGAGCAGCGCTTTACTCAGCCGGTTAAGGATGTTCGCTTGCGGCTCTTCGTCCGTGTTGGAGCCCACATAGAGCGCGAGGTACGCTGGGAGCATTGCAAATCCGCAAGGATTTACACTTGCAACGAGTCCCGCTCCGAAAGCGAAGCCCAATGGCAGGAGGGTGCTGAAGTCGCCCAGCGCCTGGCTGGACCGGCCGGAAACTCCGAGCACGCTGTCGACCACGGCTGTCGTGCCGGTGCCCGTTATAGCGGCTCCGACGAACGCGATGGTCAGTGGGACCAGTGCCGCTAACGCTGGCAGCAGGTACGCTTTCCAAATTTTGGTCTGTTCGACAGATACCGCAGTGCTCATAGGTGTCTACCCCTTGTTCAGGCCTGAATAGATGGTCGCGACCGAACTCATACGGTCATGTTATTGGGGGGTTATTGCCAAGCCATAACCCAATTGTAACGAAAGTGTGAACCGCTGGCTTGTCTGGCCTCATAATCTATTCGATGAAGAGTCGAGGGTGGCGATTCATGGCGGGAGTTCGTCGCCGACGCGTGGAGAAAGCGTTGAATCCGTCATGACGGTACCGTAGACTAGAATGCGGTACTTAAAACATAGAACAGAGGTGACTAGCAAGTTGACTGACCAAATGCGAAACGAAGGCCTGATAGAACCATATGGCGGTTCTCTTGTTAATCTGACGGTGCCTCCAGACGATCTGGAGGCGTTGCGTGAGCATGCCAATACTTTGCCCTCCCTCCAAATATCGGAGCGGGCATTATGCGATCTCGAACTGCTGGCGACCGGTGGGTTTTCGCCGCTGGACCGCTTCATGAGCAGCAAAGACCTCCAGAGCGTTCTTGACGACATGCGCCTGACCTCCGGGCACGTGTTCCCCATCCCGGTGACGCTGCCGGTTGATGAGGGACCAATGATTCAGGTGGGCAGCGAGATCGCGCTGCGGGACTCCAAGAATGCCCTATTGGCGGTAATGACAATCGAGGAAGTGTACGAATGGGATCGAGACGAGCTTGCTCGGAAGGCCTTCGGCTCGACCGATTTGCGGCACCCTCTGGTGTCCGAGATGTACCGCTGGGGGAAACTCAACATTTCAGGGCCGATCAAGGTCGTCCAGGTCCCACAGCATTACGACTTCAAGGAATTACGGCTGACGCCAGCGGAAACACGGGAGCGACTGGAAGCTATGAATGTGGCGAACGTAGTGGCCTTCCAAACGCGAAACCCACTACACCGTGTTCACGAAGAGTTGACCAAGCGAGCCGCGGATCAGATTGGTGGTGCGCTGATGATTCACCCGGTGGTTGGCTTGACCAAGCCTGGCGATACCGATCACATCACTCGTGTCAGAACCTACAAGGCGCTCACGGAAAATTACTACGAGCGAGACCGTATCCTGCTCAATCTCCTACCGCTCGCAATGCGGATGGCGGGGCCTAGAGAGGCCCTCTGGCACGCGATTATCCGACGTAACTTCGGAGCCAATCACCTCATCGTCGGTCGGGACCACGCTGGCCCCGGCAACGACTCGACGGGCAAGCCATTTTATGGCCCGTACGACGCCCAGGAGCTTGTCGAACAGTATTCCGACGAGATAGGCGTCAAGGTAGTACCGTTCACCCAACTAGTATATCTACCCGACGAAGACCGTTACGAGGAAGTCTCGAAGATTTCGGAATCGGCTCGCACTTCGTCGATTTCCGGCACGCAGGTCAGAGACGAATATCTCTCAGTAGGAAAAGCACTTCCCAGTTGGTTCACGAGACCAGAAGTGGCAGAGATTCTTGCTGATACCTACCCTCCGCCCCACAAGCAAGGCATATGCATATGGTTCACCGGGCTAAGTGGAGCGGGCAAGTCCACGACTGCCGAGGCGTTAACGGTGCGGATCATGGAACATGGTCGTCAAGTGACGGAACTCGACGGTGACGTTGTCAGGACACATCTGTCGAAAGGATTGGGTTTTAGCAAAGAAGACAGGGACATTAACATCCGACGTATCGGGTTTGTGGCTGCGGAGATCGTTCGGCATAACGGCCTGGTGATGTGCGCCGCTGTCAGTCCGTACATAGCTACGCGGAACGATGTGCGTAATATGGTCGGTTCTGAGAACTTCATAGAAGTGTTCGTCGATACTCCCCTCGATGTCTGCGAGTCTCGAGACACGAAAGGGATGTACGCAAAGGCGCGTCGTGGTGAGATCAAAGACTTCACCGGCATCGACGACCCATACGAATCGCCAGAAAATCCTGAGATCACCTTGGACACCGTGAACAAAACGGTCGACGAGAACGTGCGGGCGATGGTCGACTACCTTCTGGAGCGAGGATTCATTAAGTCGGAGGCAGTCGCCGCCACTGCATAGCTGGGAAAGCGAAACACTCGGGAGAGCACGCAATTGGTAATGGCCGGTTGCGTGCTCTCTTTGTTTTCGATAGGTTGTGTTACAACGACAACGTGGTAACCAGGAGATTCTCCGAATGAACGAAGCGAAGTACGACCTTCTCATCCGTGCAGGTAGAGTATTTTGCGCCGACTTGGGCCTTGATGGCCCTGGAGCCGTCGCGGTAGCGGGCGATCGAATCGTGGCGGCGGGGGCAGACGTAGAGGGTACCGCAAAGGAGGAGATTGAGTTTCCCGATGGAGTATTGTTGCCCGGCCTGGTAGACCTGCATACCCATCCTGCGCCGAGTGACTGGAAGTACGGGATTGATCCGGACATCGAGATACTCCCGCGAGGGGTCACAACTATTCTTTCGCAAGGTGACAGCGGGGCTACGGACTGGCCCTTTTATCGGGATAATATAATACTAGGATCGAGGACGAGAGTGCGACTGGCTATCAGCGTTGCCGTCGGTGGTGAGAGGGCTTCAGTACACACACCCGCTTTCGCCAACATCGATGACCTTAACGTGAACGCGGCAGTCGCGGCAATTGAGGACGGCGGAGACCTCATCTGGGGGGTGTCTGTCAACGCGAGCGTGAACGCTTGTGGTGAATCTGACCCGAGGCTCGTTATGAGGCGTGCCATGGAGATTGCCGACCGAACAGGCCGACCGATACTGTTCGGCAACCGTTGGGACCCGTACGATTGGCCAATCGCCGAACAACTCGACCTGTTGAGACCAGACGATGTGCTTACGTACTGCTTTCACACGGGCCCTGATGGCATCGTCGAGAATGGCAAAGTTATCGACGCCGCTAGGCGAGCGCGTGAACGAGGGGTCAAGTTCGATGTCGGTCACGGAATGGCCTCATTCGATTTTCTGACCGTCGAGGCGGCTATCGCCGACGGCTTCCTGCCTGACAGTATCTCGACCGATCAGTACAAACGCCACGTCGGTTCGAGTCCACAACACGATCTGCCACGCACGATCTCCAAACTGCTGGCATCTGGAATGAGCGAGAAAGATGCCTTTCCGAGGGCGACGCTGCGTCCGGCTCAAGTGCTAGGCATGGCAAACGAGATCGGTACCCTACGCCCTGGGGCATGTGCAGACCTGGTAGTTTTGCAGTGGGATGCGGACGCAGCGCCATTAGTGGACGTGGCCGGGAACAGTAGACCCGGAGGCTGCTACGAGGCGATGCTGACTGTACGCGCAGGCGAGCTAGTCGAGTAAAAGCGCGGGGACGGCCCAACTGGGGCAAAGAAAAAGGCCCCAAACGGGGCCTTCATTCTCGTTCGAATAACTGGCGGATCTATTAGCTTTCGCTGTCAGACTCGCCGCTGCCATCAACATCAACCGTAGCGCCACCGAACTGTGACGAAGTCCCCGTCAGAGCCGGCAGATCCAAGTCTTTCGAGCGATGGCAGGAAACCCAATGCCCCGGGAAATCTTCTCGGAATGTCGGCGCGTCCGTACGACAAACTTCGATTGCAAACGCACAACGCGGGTGGAAATAACATCCAGACGGAGGATTCGCGGGACTTGCGACCTCGCCCTCAAGTATGAAACGCTCTTTCCTAACCTTCGGGTCAGGGATCGGCACTGACTGGAGGAGCGCCGAAGTGTACGGATGCTTCGGGTTGTTGAATATCTCTTCTGTATCGGCCAATTCCACCATCTTACCTACGTACATGACGGCAACACGGTCGGAGATGTGCCGGACGACGCTGAGGTCGTGGGCTACGAAGAGGTATGTGAGGTTAAGTTGCTCCTGCAAATCGGACAGCAGGTTAATGACCTGAGCCTGAACCGACACGTCCAATGCCGAAACGGGCTCATCGGCAACCACGAGGCTTGGGTTCAGGGCCAAGGCCCTAGCGATGCCGATACGTTGGCGCTCACCACCGCTGAACGCGTGTGGGAAGCGGCGCATGTACTCAGGCCTGAGTCCGACCAGGCGTAACAACTCGGCAACGCGCTCCGATCGGACCTTCATGCTGCGCTCGCCGTGAACGAGAAGTGGCTCGCCAACGATATCAAGGAGGGACATGCGAGGATTCAAAGAAGTGAAGGGGTCCTTGAAGATCATCTGCATGTCTTTGCGAAGTTCGCGCAAGGGCCCTTTACCGATTGCGGCGATGTCTATGACCTGGCCGTCTTCAGTACGGTAGAGGATCTCGCCGCTGCTTGGGTCTACAGCGCGCATAATACAGCGAGAGGTCGTTGTCTTACCGCAACCACTCTCGCCGACGAGACCCAAGGTCTCGCCACGCCTGATCGTAAAGCTCACGTCATCCACGGCACGGACGTGACCTACTACTCTCTTGAGGAACCCTCTGGTGATAGGGAAGTATTTCCTAAGATTCTGGACTTCAAGGAGGTTATTCCGGTCAGTTGCAAACGTGTCGGTGTTTTCTGTTGTCGCCTCAACCACTAGTGCCTACCTCTTGTGGGGGATGATGAAGGAAACAGCTAACCATCTGATTGGTCCCCTCAACCGGTTGGAATAGGGGAACGTTGCGGTCACAAACCCCTTCCATGAAGTTCGGACAGCGGGGTCTGAATGTGCATCCCGAAGGCCGGTTGAAAGGATGAGGAATTGTTCCTCGAATCGACGGTAGCCGCTCGACGCTTCTGGTGTAGATGCTGGGGATGGACCTGAGAAGGCCTTGAGTGTACGGATGCTGAGGGTTATAGAAGATGTCTTCTACGGGGCCGGATTCGACTGCCTTGCCGAGGTACATAACCACGACGCGGTCGGCCATTTCTGCGATTACGCCGAGGTTGTGAGTGATTAGCACCACAGCCATGCCTGTGTCTCGCTGAAGCTGCCGCAGAAGGTCCAATATTTGGGCTTGAGTAGTCACGTCCAGCGCAGTTGTCGGCTCATCGGCGATGAGCAACTGCGGCTCTGCGGATAGAGCCATCGCAATCATGGCGCGCTGCCGCAATCCACCGCTTAGCTGAAATGCGTACTCTTTGAGTCTCTGTTCAGGATTCGGAATACCCACCATGTTGAGGAGGGCGACCGAACGATCCTGAACGCCTTCTTCGGAGAGGTCTGTATGAAGCCGTATCGCTTCACCGATCTGATTGCCGACGGTATGCAAGGGGCTGAACGATGTCATGGGCTCTTGGAAGATGAGGGCGATACCTGCGCCTCGGATGGCTCGCATAAGTCTGCTGTTGGCGTCAAGCTTCGTTATGTCGATTTCCCTGCCATCGGGCAATCGCCACAATATCTCACCGTCCTCAACTATACCGGGCTTGTCGATGATGTTTAGAATCGCACGTCCTACGGTACTTTTACCGCAGCCACTTTCACCGACGATTCCCAGCGTTTCGCCTTTGTTGAGCGTGAAGTCTACTCCATCAACTGCACGTACGACTCCCTCGTCGGTCGGATAGTGGATCTTGAGGTTATTGACGTCAATGATCGTATCTTCTGCAAGTCTCACGTTGGTGTCTGTTGTCATGTGCTCGCTCTATTACTTGCCGTAGGGATCCGAAGCGTCTCGTAAACCGTCGCCCAAGAAGTTAAATGCAAGGATAACGATAATTACAGGAATCGCGACGAACATCAGCCACGGGTACAACGCCACTGTTACGGGATTTTGCGCCTGAATCAACATGATGCCGTAGCTCACTGCTGGGGGACGTAACCCCAACCCGAGGAAGCTAAGACTCGTCTCACCAATGATCATACTGGGAACTGAGAGGCTGATGGTTGCGATTATGTGGCTATAGAAGCTTGGGAGCATGTGCCTGAACATGATCCGACTCTCTGACGCGCCTCCCAAACGAGCGGCCATCACATAGTCTTCCTCGCGCAGCGCCAAGAACTTACCGCGAACGGTACGTGCCATACCGGTCCAACCGAATATCGATAAGACCACTGTAATACCGAGGTAGACCTGAAGCACCGACCAATCTTGCGGTACGGCTGCCGACAGTCCCATCCACAGTGGTAAAGTCGGAATGGCACCCTTGATCTCAATGATGCGCTGAATCACCGTATCAACCCAACCTCCGTAATAGCCGGAGACACCGCCCATGATAATTCCACCTGTCAGGGCGATTGCAACACCGAGCAACCCGATGGATAGTGATATGCGGTTCGCAAGCATGAGCCGTGACCAAGAGTCACGTCCTACGGAGTCGCTGCCGAGAATGAAAATGGAAGGCCGCTGTTCATAGGTTGCCGGGTCGGTGAAGCCGAGGAGATGTCGGTCAGTTTCGATGAAGCCGAGGAAATTGTACTCAAAGCCTTTGGTGAAGATTCCGACTCCTATCTTTTCGTCGGGAAGCGGCTCGTACTTTTTCTGGAAAGTCTGGAGGTCACGATAAGGGCGTAGGCCGTTCACATGGGGGCTAAAGGAGCCTCCGTCGAAAAATCGAATCGCCTGAGGACGAAGGTAATGATAAGGCTCGGAAATGCGCGCCGGGTCGCCCGTGCCCATGAACTCAGCGAGGGGGAACATCAGGTAGACAATCGCGAGGATGACACCAGACACCATCGCAGGCTTATGCTTCTTGAACCGCCACCACATCAGTTGCCATTGTGAGGCAATACTGAATTCTTCTTCGTCTACAGCTGCCTGCGTCAGATTCTCGACAACTTGCTCTGCCATGCTTTTCACCACCTCCAGTCTCTTGAGACTATCAAGCCGTCACCAAAGCCAAATCTCGGCTCAGGCCGAGGCTCCATGCGCGTTGCGTCTCAACCGAAAGTTCGTCGCTACGTTTAGAGTGTCTGCCTACGGTACTGATGCGCGTCCAAAACCACGTAAAATCCATCTAAACCATAGGTGGAAGTCCGTGAGACACACTATACCATTGTTCCGAAGGTGTCAAGCCGAATGACGGCACCGTAACGACCGGCAATACTGTGCTTTGTAGCCCTGCTCCGACCTTCTCTCGATAACAGTAAGACGATATCTTCCGATTAATCTCTGACAGTACCACAACTGCCTGGTGCGCGCAACTCGGCAGGCGCTCCGGAGGGCGAATCGTCACCGAGTCCATAGCTGTTTCGCGAACATCGGGACGGGCAAACCTCGCCCCTACGCCGACGGACGCACATGTAGGGGCGGTCTCACCCGCCCCGTGGCCTCAAACTCCTTTGACTAGCTTTTCTCTCAGCTTTATACTTCATCCCGCTTCGTATCATCAGGAGGTATCGGTTCATGACCTATCGTGTCGGCATCGTTGGGGCAAGCGGGATAACCATCAATACTCCATCCGGCGCCCCTCCGTCGCCGCTGGACAAAGAGGTGTTCATGTCCCACGTTGGCTGTCTGTCTATAATTCCGGATATGGAAGTCACCGCGATATGTGACATCGTCCCGGAGGCGCTCGACCGGTTCAAGAAGAATTGGGGAACTCGCTGGCCCAATGCCCGAACGTATGTTGACTATCGGGATATGCTCGCGAACGAGGAACTCGATATCCTGACGGTAGCTACTTCGGACAATCGTCATACGCAAATTGTAATCGACGGCGCGCGTAGTGGGGTGAAGGGCATTTTTTGCGAGAAGCCGATAGCCACGACTATTGAGGACGCCGACGCGATGATCGCTGCCTGTGAAGAGAACGGCGTCAAAATGTCTGTTAACCACACTCGACGATGGTCACCAATTTTCCACAAGGTGCGCGGTGCGATCAGGCGAGGAACGATTGGGCCCCTCAGCTCTATCACGGCTGAATTAGGTGGGCCGCGAGCCATGATGTTTAGGAATGGCACTCATCTGATCGATGCGATTTGCTTTTTCGCTGAGTCCAAGCCGACGCGGGTGTCGGCACTACTCGAAGACGGGTTCGACCACTGGGACCGGTATCGAGGCGACGGGGGTAAACTGCCCGAGAACGAGCCTGGAGCAACGGGGTTGGTTCTGTTTGAGAACGGTATCAGAGCACTTTTTCGAGGTACCAAAGGGACATTGTCGCGTTCCACGTTAGAACTAACCGGGCCGATGGGGCAGATATCAGTAGCTGGCGACGAGCCCACCGCTGAACTGATCATGGAAGGAGACGGTCCGCTTGATCTGGTGCGGAAGTCATTGCGCTCAGAGAACTATCAGGTTCATGGGATGGTGGCGGCGTACAAAGAACTGGTCGACATCATCGAACGGGGAGGAGAGAGTATTTCTTCGCCCAGAGATGCTCGGACCGCTCTTCAGATCATGCTTGGTTTCCTGGACTCACATCAAGACGGCTCGCGGCTGGTCAAAGTACCTGGCTAGAGTCTAAGATTCTCGATGACCAAAAGCGGGCCGAGCGTTCTGGTAACGCTCGGCCCGCTTTTTACTTGCTTGGACGGCGATGAATATCTAGGGACCTAGTTGAACCAGCAACTCTTCTGGTGCGAATGAGGCGAATGCGACGGCTATCATCGCGATGATCGAAGCAAACGCTATCGGCCCATACTTGGAAGTTGGTCCGTGCGTCGAGGTACTGAACCTGTCGACGAGCCAGGCGCAGGGGCCGAACAAAGCACCCCCGATCGCGCTGGTATACAACAGTTTGAACGCGTTCAACACGGCGAACACGACCCACGTTCCACTCACGAGATTAAAGAACCTGACGACGGTTGCAGGCACGGAGTTCAAGCTGGAGAAAAAGAGGAAGAAATACTGAGCTGCTGGAAGGAAGATGCCTCCTGCCAGCAGAGCATAGAAAAGTACGAACACCCCCGCGATCATTAGCCATAACCAGAGCTTCCGCGCGCGTCGACCTTGACTGCTAAAAGTTGGACGGACTCCGTACATCCAATAGGCAGCCGGACAGCCAACCAGGAAACCTGCAATGGCACCTGCCGACCCGAACAGTATTGACTGGCCGGGGGTGATTCTCTCCAGCTCGCCGATACCCTCAAACTGCGTAAGGAAATTGATAACGATGGTGGCCGCGCCGATACCAGCGCCCAGAATGCCAATGGCAAGGGCAAATCTGATGCGAGTCCAGTCGCGTTGGGCGAACTCCTGTTCTGCTAGTCTCAGAGCCTGAGGTGCCGTCGTTGCTGCCGATGTCATAGGTTGTTGTTCTCGCGCTCTGTGTACTGTTCGCCCCAGGCGTGTCACGGGCCCAGTTACGCAAAAAATGATACCACACAGCCGCCTTCTCCCACTATGGTCAGCCTTACTCTTTGACGGTTTGGAAGCAAGGTGGCGCGGTCTGTGGTGTGTGTCAGTTTGAGACCTGCCGAGTGATTAGCTCGAAAACAACGTTTGAGCTTTGAGAATCGTCGTGATACGCTCAATCGGCATTGCCGTATAGCGGTGATCGACTCCAATCTCGTCACGGAATATCGATCGAGAATTGACGAATGGCATCCACTAAACCCGACAACAATACGTCTGCATCGGTTACTCGCCTTTCCATGGCGGCTGAAAACTACCTGCTTTCTATCTATCAACTAGAGGAGCATGGTAGACGGGTCACGCCGTCGCAACTCGCCGAACAACTCAAGCGACTGCCTGAGGGCGAAGGGCTAGGGACATCCTTGCCCTCGGTCACAGGGATGCTGCGTCGGCTCGTCCGCGAAGAATTGATCGAGATGGGGAAGAACAAAGAGATTGACCTTACGAAACTTGGTCGCGAGGCCGCCGAGAGCATGGTGCGCAGACACCGGCTTGCCGAGCTACTTGTCGTCGACGTGCTGGGCATAGAGCTGTATCAGTCGCACGAGGAAGCGCACCGATTAGAGCACGCCATCTCTCCCTTATTAGAGGAAAAGATCAGGCAGAAGTTGGGGAACCCGAAGACGTCGCCATTCGGCGACCCGATACCTGGCAGCGGCTACACAGTGTCAAAAGGCTCGATTCCTCTCAGTCAAGCTCAGCAAGGCAAGGAATATGCTATCGACAGAATTCCTGAAGATGACCAGACCCTGCTCGAATACCTGGTCCCCTTTGGATTCATCCCTGGCCAAAGTGTGAAACTGACAGAAGCCGCAGCCTATCGTGGAGTCATCAAGCTGGAGTGTAACGGCGCGGAGGTCGTAGTAGGCTACGAAGTCGCTGAGCGTATCTGGGTACGGAATTCCTAGACGGGTGGATGAACCTAAGTGCCATTTACGCATACTTGGGTGTAGTTTGCTAAGCGAGTATGTCCAAGTACAGCCCTAACAAGGTTAGTATCGTGCTAACTATCACCGGCCTGGCGTTGCTGGGAATCTCTGTCGTCGCTGACAAGATGGGAATCGGCGGCGCCCCAGGATTCGGCAGCCGCCAGATTGTATTGCTGACCATATCCCTTTTTACCGTGGTCGTTGGTGGTGGGTGGATGTTGGTCGATTTGGTTGGATCAAGATCCACGTCGTCTTTGAGCACTTTCCCCAATTCCAGATTCCAGCGTTCGGCGGTAAAGGCCGCAGGCTTGAGCGCTTTAGGTATAGGCGCTATCATCCTGGTCGAAGTACTCTTGAGAATTGGCTTCTTCGTCAACGACACGGTTTTCATGAAGAGTGAACCAAACGTCGGTCTCTCAGCCTATGATGTCGTCGCCTACGACGCCGATTTGCTCAAACAAGAATCGGTTGAAGGTCTGGCCGATCTCGCTTATCAGCCGTACACCGTTTGGAGCCGTCGGCCATACGACGGAGAGTTGATCAACGTCGACGAAAATGGCGACCGAGTAACCCACAACAACTCCATAGTAAATGGCGCGTTGGAGCTCTGGATGTTCGGCGGCTCCACCACCTGGGGCACGGGTGCGCCGGATGCCGAGACGATTGCCAGTTATTTAGCAAGGATGCTGAATGACTGGGGTGTCGAGAGTGCTGTCCGAAACTATGTAGAGACCGCTTATGTATCGACCCAGGAGTTGGTTCACTTGCAACGGAAGTTGCAATCGGGCCGCGTTCCCTCAATCGTTCTTTTTTATGATGGCATCAACGATGCAGCTAGCTCCGCCGAGGCCCCACAAGAGTTTGGTGCCCATCTGAGAGTGGAGAGCATCCGGGCAAAGGTCGAGAGGCAGGACAAAGTAATCTCCCTTGAAGTCGATCTGCCTGCGATTCTGAGTAGGACCGCGTTCTTCCGTTTCGCATCTGCAATCGGCGGCGAAGCCGGTTCGGCCGGCTCGGAAGAGCTATCTCCACTTATCAGCAAATACATAGGAAGTAACGCGGAGACGAGCCCCGAGACCAACGAGTACGCCGAGAACGCGCTAGCCATTATGAAGACAAACTATCGGTCGGTTGAAGGGCTCGGTAAAGAGTATGGATTCAAGCCGATCTTTTTTCTACAACCAAGCCTTTTAACGGGCAATAGGCTTCTCAATTCTGACGAGCAGAGAATTTTGGAGAATATCTTGCTGAAGCGAGTAGAGAAGGGTGAGGCCAGTCTCATTCATTCCCAGATGGGAGTCGCGCTTCGCGAAGCCGTTGAGGAAGGCGACTGGCTGGCTCGGGTGTATGATCTGACCGGGACTTTCGATGATGTCACCGATCCAGTGTTCGTGGACTGGGTACACGTTACCGGACTCGGCAATCAAGTGGTTGCCAAGCGAATTCTGGAAATATTGCAGACGGAGGTTTGCAGCAACCCGCCGCCGAATGTCTCGATTCGCTCACAAGAACAACTGGCGATCGCATGCGCAAATCAATCGTGAGTCACAGACGCCAGCTTGAACGGAGAATATGACAGATACAAACCGCTCAGTGTGGCGCCGAATCTGGGCCGGATGGTTAGGCTTTGCGCATCTTATAGGCACTGTCCAGATGGTCGTCGTGCTCACGATCGTTTACTGGGCGTTTATTCCTCTCGTGTACCTCCCTTTCGGCTTGATCGCCGACCCGCTTCGACTCCGCAGGTCTAGCGGCAGCCAATGGCTGGAGCGCGAGAAGCCCGACGACATTCTGGAAAGCATGCTTCGGCAAGGTTAGGTCAGACCAGCCTATGCGCATCCTTAAGGTTTTTTGCTCCAATTTCGGCCGATTCGAACGCCAGGTTAACTCCCGCCCAACCAGGAATTTTCTTTGATGCAACAAAGTACGAGCAACATCGACTCACGAGTATCGTTTGGAACACAGCCGAACATAAAGCAATGCTGTTTGTGGCCCTACTCACGATGAAGTCGACACAACACCGTGCCCTCAAATACATTGTTCTATTGAGCCTCGTGCTCACCAGCAGCATCGTCACGATACTGATTGTGGAGGTCGCCTATCGCTACAAAATCAACCGAGATGGAGTATTCCTCCCGACGTTCAAGCTCATGAGTTCTGTCCGCGAACAGTATGATGGTGAGTATGGTGTTAGATATCTTCCCAATAGCGAATCGACCCCTATCTTGATCCAGCGAGGCCGCGTTGCTTGGTGCGCCGGTCCAGTTTCCATTTCGAACAGGGACGGACTTAACGGGCGAACGACCATAGCGAAATACTCTTCGGCCGATCTAAAGATATTGGCTATTGGCGACTCGTTCACTCATTTGAATCAAAATGGTTACACGTGGCCAGACCTTTTGCAGAAACGACTTGGGGAAGACATGAACGGAGATGTCGCGGTTCTCAACTACGCTAGTGGGTCGTACGGAGTTCTGCAGATGTTCGATCTGGCGGCCGCAATGGCTAGACAACATAAACCTGATTTAGTAATCGTCGCATTTATTAGCGATGATATTACTAGATCTAGGTGGTGGTTTAAGGAAGTATCGATAGGTGACGTCACCCGACCGTTGGTATCACCACTCAAAGATACTTTCGATCTATCTGTTTCTTCGGATAGCCATTTGGTCCACCCTTCCGCGAACCAAGAATGGTGCCGACGTAACTTGGGCACGCAAAGCCCTGACGATACGCTTAATGACATCTTGAATCAATATCAGACCGTTAAGCATACTATATACGGTAAGAACAGTGACAAAATGTTATTTTCCTTCACCGACATGTATTTCTTCAAACGACTACGCTATGGACAGCCGTTACCCGGTAGAGGGCGTGTTGGAATTCCACGCATGGACCTCGTTGATTTTGGGAACGACGAACGATTCGTGCGCGATATTCAAATATTGAAGACGACGAAGGTACCATTGGTTCTAGTTCACTTACCTCAAAGCGGCACATTGAAAGCTGGCGAACTAGACTTGAACGAACAGGAACGAGCGCTGCTCAATAGTTTAGAACTTCTGACAGGAGAGCAAGTAACCTACCTTCATGAGGAAGCCACCTCTGCCGAAGTGCCTGATCGAATAGACTTGTTACCTTTTGACCCTCATCCCAACTTCGCGGGTTTACAAATGTATGCGGAGTTGGTCTATCGTGTCCTGCGTTCTAATCGCGAGCTGGGTCGGATTTCCCCCTAAACTTGGCGGATAATTTGCTGTGGAGGCTAGGCGTTGATGACAAAAGTCGGTAGGGTGTAGACCTTCGATGCGAATCCTCGGCATCTCATGCTATTTTCACGACGCGTCGGCCTGCCTTCTGGTGGACGGCAAACTGGTCGCCGCCGCCGAGGAAGAGCGGTTCACGCGCATCAAGCACGACTTTAGCTTCCCAGACAACGCGATCCGCTTTTGCCTGGAACAGGGGGGTATCGAAGGCCGCGATCTCGACTACGTCGTGTTCTTCGAAAAGCCGTTCGTTAAATTCGAGCGCTTGATAAAGACGGCCGTGTCCGGCTTTCCCAAAACGTACATGCAATTCGCTCAGAGCATGAGGACCTGGCTGTTCGACAAGCTCTGGATCAAGAGTCACATCGAAAGCTCTTTGGGAATTGATCGGAAACGTATCCTGTTCTCCGACCATCACATGTCGCACGCCGCCAGCGCATATTTCTGCTCTCCTTTTGAGAAGTCGGCGGTCCTGACCTTCGACGGCGTCGGAGAGTGGGCGACGGCGACAATGGGCATCGGGGACGGCTCGTCGCTCACAATCAAGCGGGAGCTGCGCTTTCCTCACTCGCTAGGTCTGCTTTACAGCGCGTTCACCGCATTCCTCGGCTTTGAGGTCAACGAGGGTGAATACAAGGTCATGGGCATGGCCCCATATGGGACGCCCAAGTATACAAATCGGATACGAGAAATCGTCCATCAAAACGACGACGGCTCGATCTGGATGGACCACAGCAACTTTTCGTTCCATCACAGCACGGATAAGTCATTCACATCCAGGTTCGAGAAGCTGTTTGGCGAGCCGCGTGATCCCAGCGTCGCGTTCTTCACGAACGACACCGGTTACCCTCCATACTACGGCGACCGTCCCAGTAACTACGACGCGTTGTTGGACTACAACCAGTACTACGCAGACATCGCCGCGAGTATTCAGCGCGTGACAGAAGAGTTCGTTTTGAAGTTGGTGAATGAGGCGCACAAGGAGACGGGGCTGACCAATCTCTGCATGGCCGGCGGGGTCGCGCTCAACTCGGTCGCCAACGGCCGGATTCTAAACGAAACGCCATTCGAGAATATCTATATACAGCCATCGGCAGGGGATGGCGGCGGGTCGCTGGGAGCCGCACTATATGCTTGGCACTGTGCCCTGGGGAACAACGAGCGGTTTGTCATGGACCACGCATACTGGGGTCAGGAGTACAGTCAGGATGCCATCCAGAAAGCGGTCGAAGAGTCGGGGTATTCTTGGACGCGGTTGGAGGACGAAGCGAAGCTGATCGACGCGACGGTTGATCGGATCGTCGACGGCAACGTGGTCGGCTGGTTCCAGGGGCGCTTCGAGTGGGGACCACGAGCGTTGGGAAATCGAAGCATCGTGGCCGACCCTCGCCGGGCGGACATGAAAGATATCGTGAACGGCAAGATCAAGTTTCGGGAGCCGTTTCGGCCCTTCGCACCGTCGGTCATTGCTGAGGCAGCGCCAGACTACTTCAAGGTACCAAACGATGGGCAAGGAATGCTGGAGCGGTTTATGCTCATTGTTGCGCCAGTGAAGGACTCAAAGCAAGAGGCCATCCCCGCTGTCAGCCATATGGGGACAGCACGGCTTCAGACGGTATACAAGGACACGAACCCCCGATATCATGAGTTGATTCGAAAGTTTGGTGAGGCGACCGGCGAGCCTGTGTTGCTTAACACTTCGTTCAACGTCAGGGGTGAGCCAATCGTCACGACTCCCGAAGACGCGCTGAACACCTTCCGTAACAGCGGTATTGACGCGTTAGTGATGGGTGATATTCTGGTCGAGAAGACTTAAACGAGCTTGGAGCAACATTGTCTGTTATTAGCGACATCACTGGTAAGTTAGGGATCGCGGGGGAGCTTCTGGGCTTTCTTTGGCAACAGAAGTTATGGTGGATGATCCCAATGGTTGCCGTGCTGCTGGTCTTCGGTATCGTAATCGTGGTCGGCAGTTCGACCGGCGTCGGGCCGTTTGTTTACACGCTTTTCTGACGTTTTCAGAAATCGAGAGAACGAAAAGGGAGACCGTCTCTTACACCTCTAAGGACGGTCTCCCTTTTTCGTTCGATGATCGGTGCTATTGACCGCGAAGGAACTTGACGAGGGCCCAGCGTTCGTCTTCCGTTAACAGTAGCTTGAACCTCGGCATCGGCGAGGTGGACTCGCGGCCAAGTGAGGTCAGTGCGTAGCCCTGGCGGCCGCCCTCTGTGATATAGGCGAACAATTCGCCTTCGGCAGACTGTTGAGTTATGTCGGCGTTTAGATTTGCGGGCTTGGCTCCCCGCGTCATGAATGGTACGACTGGTCCGTCACCAGCCATCCCCTTTCCGTGACACACTAGGCAGTTGACTCTGTACAATTCTGCCGCTCCGGCGGGATCGTAGGTTTGATCAACACGCTCGGGGACGGTCAGTGGCGTGTATTCTTCGAGTGAGGCGTATTCGATCTCGCGACCCGTTATTGGCACAGAGTCTGATGGCGGGAGCAGACGCGGAATCTCCTGCGAATTGAACTTCGGCTGGTAGTGCATTTCGGAGAAGACGATGACCTTGTGTGAGCCGGTCTCAGGAACCACAGGCAACTTGAACTTGGCGATGCCGTGAATCTCGGTATCACCAGTCTTCGCGTTGTAGCATCCCATAGCCAGCAATGACATCATCACTGTCAGCAGGACTATTCCTATTTGTCGTGAAGTTCGGGGCATAAACCCTCACCCTAACCCTCTCCTTGAGGAGGGGATCGGATACTTTATCGGTACGGTTGCTCTTGTTACTCTAGGGGACTAAAAATCGGTCTGTTCCCAGCCTCTTTTGACTTCTTCGGCTCCGGCACTTTTGAGCGTTTCTTCGGCTCGTTCCATTTTGGACTCATCGGACGTGATCGTGACGCCGATGTAACCCTCGGTGATGCGCGTGTCGTAAGCACCCATGAACATGCGGGGCAGCCTCGACTCGAAGATGATGCCGACGACGGTGAACAAGATCGCCCCAAGCATCGTGCCTTCATACATAATGATCGCCATGGGCGGAATCGACAGCAGCGGCTTGCCACCGGTTATCAGCGGAAACGCCAACTGCGTACCGGTAGTGAGCAGGAGGCCGACAGTAAAGCCACAGGCCGCGCCGATGAGCGGAAACCTGTAGAGCTTATGTACCGGTTCCTCCTCACCGAACGTACCATCGGGGTACGGCGTGCCGGTGAGTACGTCGTACTCGCCCTTGTCGAAGCCAGCGCCAGCAACCGCGTCGAGCGCGTTTGCTGCTGTGTCCTCGTCTGTATATAGACCTATGACGCTTCTCAGTGCCATAGCATCACCTCTTACTCTCTTATGGAGGCAGGAACGACCCGCCTACCGATTCGTATTTCGTCTCGGAACACCATGCCCTCTTTGACATCGAATAGAGGGATCAATGGGAACAATTTCGTAAACACCAACATACCCAGGGCGACCCAAGCGAAGGTCATGATGACCATCAGAATCTCGATAATGCTCGGATGGTAGCTGCCCCAATCGAAGATGAAATCACCTCGACGCATGGTGCCCGGAACGATGATGAGGAATCGTTCGAGCCACATGCCAATGTTGACCAGGATTGTCGTTACGAACATCCAGAAATAACTTCTGCGCACGCTCCTGAACATCCACATGGGCACCGGTATCAGGTATGCGGTGAAGAGGAACACTACAAACAACCCGCTCCACGGCCACTGGAATACCTGAAGCTCGCGCACCGCCAGTTCAGGGTCCTCCAACGTGTAGAGCGCGAAGACCCACTCAAGGAAAAAGAAGAAGAACCATGTAGTGGCGACTACGATGAGCAGCCGCCCTATGGCGTCGAGATGGTCGGGTTTGAGGTACTTGCCCCATCCCCATACCCACACCATGATAACCATGAGTGTAGCGACGGCAGAGACGCCAGAATGAATTGCGCCGATAATGAAGTACGGTGCAAAAATGGTCGAGTGCCAAGCCTCCGGTGCTATCTGCACCGCGAAGTCCCAGGACACGATGCTGTGTACCGAGACGAACACTGGCAGTACCAAGGCCGATAGAAGAATCCCGGCGACCGCCTGTAGTTTCCATTGCCGAGGCGTGCCCCTCCAGCCCATCGCCATCATCGCGTAGAACTTGCGCGTCAAACCGTCCGTGCGATCTCGGACGATCGCCAGGTCAGGAATCAATGCAACGAAGACGAAGAGTGTACTGGCCGTCAGGTAGGTCATGACAGCGCTCGGGTCCCAGACGAACGGTGAACGGATGTTGATCCAGACACCACGCGCGAAGTCGTATGGGAATACCCATAGGTCTGCGCGCCAGGGACGCCCGACGTGTACTAGCGGTGCCGCCATCAACGCGGACATCAGCGAGAAGACCGTCAGCACCTCAGCGGCGCGTGTCACGGGACGACGCCACTCCGCCTGAGTCAACCGCAGGATCGCCGAAATCATGATGCCTGCATGGCTAATGCCGATGAAGAACACGAAGTTGACCATGTACACGCCCCAGAAGACGGGGCGGTTGAGGCCGGTCACGCCCACTCCCTGGTTGAGCATGTAGCCAAATGCGCCGATGCCGGTCAAGAAAATCGCGGCCGACACGATTACCGCGGGCCACCACCACCTCGGCGTTTTAAGCACCGAACTGAGGAGATCCTCGTTGATCTGTCGTTGTGTTAGTTGTACGTGTTCTTGCATTGCTTAGTGTCTTCTATTAAGACAGTCGGTTTAATCTGGCTTACCCAGGATTTGCACTTCCGTGCGGTGGAAGGGCTTGTGGATTCGATAAAGTGTGACTTCCTTCTGTTCCCAAACGTTGATAGGTGGAATGATCCTCGTCGCAAGCATGTAAATCAAAATACAGGCCGAAATGCCCCCGACCCAGATCAGCACATCCGGTACACCAGGCATCACAGCGCCAGGTAGGATGTCGACGAGTTCATGCTTGTTGGGTAAATCCGATACGGAGAATGCTGCCACGTATAAACGAATCTTGTCGAACATCGTGGCCACGAGAACTCCGCTGGCAATTGTGACTGGCCCCCATACACTCTTTCTTAGAGGATTCCATATCATCGACCAGAGCGGCACGAAGAATGCAAATATGAAAACAATGAACACTATCCATAGGTACGGCCCAACGAACAGAAGGTCAAGTACCGCCTCCTCTGCCGGCTTGGCACCGAACCAAAAGATGATAAAGCTGGAAAACCAAAACCAGAACCACAGGAGCGACAGTGCGAAAAGCAGCTTGCCGAGCCCCCAGAACTGGTCGAGCGTGATGTAGTCCTTATATCCCCCAAATCGGTACAGGACATACATCGCTATCAGCGTGATCGCTACACCCGATTGCAAAGAGTTGTGAGCATGGGTAGCAGGATAGAGGGCGTCGATCCATCCAGGCACCAGAGTCATGCCGAAGTCGACGCTGTACGCGAAGTGGGCAGTAATGAGCATCATGAAATAAAACGCGCCCACGATACCCAGACGATGCTTTTGCCAATGCCACTGCTTGGAACTACCAATCCACCCTCGGGCCAGCCAGGCGAACCATCGCTGCTTCGAGCCAGTTGTTCGGTCGCGAAGCATCGCGAAGTCTGGCATCGCCGAGACCCACAGCAGCACAAGTCCAGTTATCGTTAGCGCCAGGAGTACCAGAGTCGTCGTCACTTCTGGCATGTGCGCGGGAACCTTGAGTTCGCCGTAGAACCACAATGTGCGGCGACCGTCTTCCATGCTGGGCAAAACCCAAGCAACTGGTATGTAGATAAGGAAGCTCACGACGCCTACGAGGCCGAAAAGTTCGGCAATTCGTGATATAGATCGCCGCCAATGGGCCTTCGCGATTCTCGGCGCGATGGCGACCATCGGCGCGCCTTGGGCTGCCGTTAGGATGAAGGCGAAAAGCGCGGCGTGGTAGCCCCAAATCGGTGTGTTGTGAGTACCATCACCAATGGTGTCGATGACGCGCAATGCGAACCCGATAATTCCGAGCAGCGTTAGTATGCCAAGGATGATTACCGTGTTACGGAACTTCTTACCGCGCAGCTTTCCCTTATCGAAGAGATCGTCTCCGATTGCAGTGGGCGTCATGACAGCGCCATGACCGTTTTGAGAAGCGCCATTATGCATGGGTATCGGCGGTTTCCTTTGCGTCCTTATCAACCTTCTTCAGGTAAACCACGTTTGGAGAGGTGCCGTACTGGGGCAAGAGGTGGTAGCCTCTGCCGTGGTCGCCCATCTCCTTTTCTGCAAGCTTCGAAACTTTGCTTTCCGGGTCATTGAAGTCACCGAAAAACAGCGTGTCTGTTGGGCAGGAATTGACACAGGCCGGGTTCAATGCCCGCGAATCGTCCGCAATCTCTTCGCCATCGCGCGCAGCGTTGCGCTTGGTGCGACGGATACGTTGGATGCAGAACGTACACTTTTCCATAATCCCACGACTGCGGACGGTAACGTCTGGGTTGAGTTGATTATGGAGGCTCTCCGGCCACTCCGGCTCCCAGAAGTTGAAGTAGCGGACGTGGTACGGGCAGTTGTTTGCGCAGAAGCGCGTGCCAATACAACGGTTGTAAATCTGAACGTTCATGCCCTCGTTGTTGTGGTAGGTCGCGAAGACTGGACAGACCGGCTCGCACGGCGCGTCGTTGCAATGCTGGCAAAGGATCGGAATGAACCGCGCCTTTACGTCAGGGAACTCACCTTCCCAATAGCGCTCGACGCGAATCCACTCGATAGCTCGGCGCTGATTGAAGATCTCCTCAGTGTTGATAGGGACGTTGTTCTCTGACTGGCACGCGACGACGCATGCCTGACAGCCAATGCACTTATCGACATCGACAACCATTCCCCATTTTGGGTTTGCAGTTACCATGTTAGGACTCCAAATTGCGTATTACATCTTGCGTACTGCTTCGTTCTTCATACTCAAGATACGCAATACTAGATACGTAATTCTTTCTACCCCGGTGTTAGCGGGATGATCTTCCGGTTTTCGTCTTCAGCCAAATCAGGTGCCGAGTTCTCGAACTTCGGCAGCCGTATCCACTTGTCAGTAAGTTCGATGTTGACCCGGGTTGCCGCCCATGCCAGCGCGCCAGTCTCAGTATCGGAGATCGGCGTAATTATGGACAGGACGTTTGCGCCGCGGTCCTTCGAGTACCGGCCACCGCCCTTGTGCCCTTGCCCAATCGGTATTGCAACTACATCTGGCGAGATGCCCGGGTGCGGATACGCGAGTGCCTCAATAGAGCCTTGCTGGGACGTGACTTTGACCACGTCGCCCTCGTGAATCCCCATTTCCTTGGCCTTCTTAATGTTGATCTCAACCCAGGTCTGCCAGGTGGCGGTCGTGATTGGGTCGGGAGTCGCTTGAAGCCACGGGAGATCCGCCCCGCGACCGTCGGTTAGGCTCGCGGACTCGAATGGTATCAGGTTGAACTCGAATGGTTCTTCGAGCCGACCCGACACCGAAGTCTGGGTCTCCGTCGGGAAGGAATAGGAAGGCGTTGGGTCAGGACCGCGATAGGTTGCGTCCGTATCCCACCAGCCGCCTCGCTGGAGCACCGTATTCCAGAAGAGCTTGAAGCTTGCCGCACGGATAGAACCTCGGTTCATATCCCACAGCTTACGGGCACCGTCTTCAAGCACCTCTTTGAAATTCTCGCCGTTTAGTCCCAAGTCTTTACCCGTCACCTGGGCGAGAGTCATGAGCACATCGGCAAAGTTCTTGGTACCGAGGTGCGGGCCTTTGCCTTCAAAGAATGGCCGAACGACCGGCTGTTGGAACCCGACGGTCTGGTAACCAGGTCCGGGGTCCGGTACATCAGTGCCCCAATCTTCCAGGTAATGGTGCTCCGGCAGGATAATGTCTGCGAGCATCGTGGTGTCATCGAAGTGGTTCGAGAAGCTGACGATCAACGGCACGTTGAAGCTAGCCTGTCGAATGGCCGTGCTGGCCGGCATTCCATAGAACGGGTCAGCGTTCCTTACCAGAAGGGCTTTGATTTGACCATCGGACATTTGGCCGGCCAGGTTCTGGAATTCGGTGAACGGCGATACCTGAGGTGCCATGGGAGCACCCTCTATTGCAGGGCCGGGATTAAAGTTCACGCCGCCCGGCTGGTTCAGGTTCGCTACCAGATAGTTGAGTGCATATATCGCATTCAGGTTGAAGAGACCGTTTGTGTGAGCGCCCGACGAACCCCCGCCGATCGCGAGTGCTGGGCCGCTATGCGCGAACTCCTTGGCAATCTCGATGATGCGTGTCGATGAGATTCCTGCCCTGGTACCCACCAGTCCTGGGGTGAACCGTTCGAGGCGATTGAGGCCACCTTGGGCCAACATCTCCAGCGCGCGGGAATCAGCGAGTCCCTCCGAAATAATCACGTTCGCAATCGCCAACGCCACTTCGCCTTCATACCCGGGCTTGACGTAGACCCACTCATCGGCGTTGGCGGCGGTCATGGAAAAGCGCGAATCGAAGTGTACGAGTTTTCCTCGATCTCGGCCTTCACCTTGTCGGAAGTGTCCGTAACCTCGGGCGTATCGGATGGGAGATTCCCAGGTGTTGAGGAAGTCCGCGCCGAAGGACAGCACGTAATTCGCATTATCGATATCAAAGTCCGGCATCGTATCTTGATTGAAAACCTGCTTCATTGAGGTCTTCAGTACTGTTCGTTCAACGGGGTCATAGCCCATATGGCGAGCACCGAAGGCCGAAGCGAAACTCTCGACAACCATGCCGGTATGGGCACTGACAGGGTCGGTGACGAGGACGATATCCTCACCACGTAAATTGCCAATCTGCCCGGCAACGCGGGAGACTGCATCCGTCCAACTCAACTCTTCCCACTTGCCCTGACCTCTCTCGCCGGTGCGGATCATTGGCGCGTTGATGCGGTCGGGATGATAGAGGCCCTGCAGACCGGCCTCGGCCACAGCGTTGTGCTTGCCCCGGTTAATGGGGTAGTCGACGTTGCCCTCGACCTTCTTCGCTCTGCCCTCCATGACCCTGACGACGATGCCAACAGGCATCCGGTTCTGGCGATCAAGCGTTGCGTACCAGTTGTCGAGGCCGGTGACCAAGTCTTCTGGCATCTCGATAGACGACTGGACGAGAAGCTCTTTTTCAGGCACGCCGCATGCCGCAGCAACCACCGCCGTAGCTGAGCCGCCCATGAGAGTCAGGAACTGTCGTCTGTTTAGTGGCATTGAATTTCTAGTAGTGGCACGTCGTGCAATCGGTTGGGGCATTGTTGTTGCGGTGGCACTCGACACAATCGCCCATTTTCAGTGACCGCACCTGCTTGACCTTTACCATACTGCCTACGTCGCCATGGCAAAGCTGACAAGTGCCCGCGGGGCCACCATATTGATCAGAGAAATTTCTGATATGCGGTTCGTGGACGAAATTCACATGGTCAGGCACTCGATGTACTCGTACCCAGTCCACTGGGGTCCCGCTTGCGTGGAAATTGCGAAGTTTTTCCACCTCTGGCTTACCATCACCGACGGTCTTGTGACAGGTCATACAGAGCCCAACTGCAGGAATGGAGGCGGCTGCGCCCTTGGTTACGTTTCGATGACAAAAGGTACAGTCGAGACCAATCTCTTGAACATGATGTGGATGGGGGAACGCTATCGGCTGCTCAGGTCCATCGTTTAGGCCGAAAGCCGCCAGAGGCAGCCCTAGCCACGCGGATACAACGAAAGCCGCGATGCCGATCGTGACAACGAGCCCAACCAGTCCGCCAAGACCGAGCATGCCGAACAGGAGGAGCTTACGCCCCGATGGTCTACTAGGTGGTCTAAAGTCGCCTGGCAGCAAGTGAAGTTACCTTAGTTATGCCCGGTTGGTGGGTTGCCGCCGTGGCCCATGAAGTCGATTGAGCCGCCCTTGATCCAGTACGAATCGAAGATGTCGCCGAGGACTCCGGACTCGCTGATCGCCGCTCCGATGAAATAGAAGTAGATGGCAATGCAGATGAACATCAACGCGTATGTGGGGATTCGGACACGCTCCACACTTTCAGGCAAGTGACGGGACGCCACGAGCGAGGGGACAAAGGCGTGTGCCGTCAAATACAGAGAACCAATGACAACGATAAGGAGGAGCATGACCCAGAGGTTCGTCAGCAGGTTCGCTATGCCGGTCCATTCGGCATTGGTAAGCGTCGCTGGATCCATCGTCCACCTTTCTGCAGGAACGGTGCAAAGAGCATCAAATGCCCCCCGCTTAGGCTTGGTGAAAATTATCACACTCATATAGGGGTGTCAAGGGCAAAACTGGGGCCTTAGCCGGTTCGTGTTGCGCTATCGAGCAGCATGGCGAGCCGCTCGAACCGCCCCAATTGATAATAGCGATATTTCAGGTAACAACACTTTTATCGGAGGTGGTAGAATACCCTCGCCAACGAAAAGGAGAGTGAACATGATGGAAAAACGACAACTGGGTAATTCAGGAACGATGGTAACTAGTATCGGCCTTGGCTGCGTGACGTTTGGGCGAGAGATCGACGCAGAGACTGCCTACAAGGTGATGGACCATGCTCTCGATCGCGGAGTCGATTTCTTCGACACTGCTGAAGGCTATACCAACGGCGAATTGTCTTCGGAGCAGGTGATCGGCGATTGGATGAAGTCGCGCGGCGTGAGCGACCAAATCACGATCTGTACGAAAGTCAGCTCGGGCGGAACCGCCGAGAATATCAAGCGGGCCTTGGCGCAAAGTCTTGACCGTTTGCAGGTAGACAAGATTCAGATATATAAGGCACACTCTGCCTTTAAGGACGCCCCGTACGAAGAGTACCTCGGGACTATGAACGAGGCCGTCGAGGCAGGGCAGGTCGATGTGATCGGTTGCAGCAACTTTCGCGCAGGGCAACTCAAGGAGGCCCTCGACACCAGCGACAAGAACGGCTGGGCACGTTTCCAGATTACCCAACCGCCGTACAGTCTCGCCCGCTCCGACAACCCCGGCCACTTGGACCGCATCGAGGCCGAGGCCGAGTTCTTCCCTTTGTGTGTCAAGGAAGGTGTAGGGATCACACCCTATAGTCCGCTGGGCGCCGGATTCCTTGCTGGCAAGTACACAAGGGGCGAATACGTAGCCGATCAGACGAAGTTCCCGAAGGGGACACGCTTCGACATGAGACCGGGTCACGCGGAAATCTACTTCGAGGAACGCAACTTTGATATCGTTGACAAGCTGCGCGCAAAGTCCGAAGAACTGGGTGTCCCAATAGTCAGGCTCGCGATGGCATGGGTGATGTCCAACAAGAGCCTCACCTCGGTACTGATCGGTGCCCGGAAGCCCGATCACGTCGACAATGCCATCGAGGCCATGGACATGGAGCTTTCGCCAGAATTGTACGCTGAGATGACTGCATGGGGCAGCTAGTACATTCAGGTGTCTGACTTCGGCAAGAAATGGTTTGGGGTCGCGCCGCTCTTTAACCCGAAAGACGGCGCGACCATCATCACACCCGACGGTGGTGGACGAGGAAGCTGGGTCGGCGGGCTGAGCGCACTCCACGACGAAGGAACGTTCTACCTCTTCTACCGGGAACGAAGGCCCATTGGTGAAGGCCGTGGGTGGCGCTGTCACATCGCCGAGAGTACCGATGGTCTCAGTTTCACGACCGCCTGGACCGCCACGAAAGAGGACTTGAACGCCGAGTCTATCGAAGCAGGCGCTCTGGTCAAATCACTCGAAGGCAAGCTGCGACTATACGTCAGCTACGTCGATCTGGACGACCGCCGTTGGAAGATCGCCATGATTGAGGGCGAGACCCCCGCCGATTTCAGTGCGAGCAAGCGCACCGTTGTTCTGACCGCGGATGACGCGGATTCGGAGGGCGTGAAGGACCCGTACGTCGCGATCGTTGGTGGGCGGTACTATATGTTCACCCACTATGCCCCGCGAAGCCTTCAGCCCACCGATGCAACTGAAGAAGAACTTCATGGCACCGGCAACATCTTTGCGACGGGCAAGGGCCGAGGGAGTTCAGGCCTTGCCGTCTCGAACGATGGCTTTCACTTTGACTGGGTGGGCGACGTGGTTCCGCCGGGTGACGGCTGGGACGAGAAGTTGACGCGCGTCGATACGATGGTTTACATCCCGCCGGTGTTCACGGTCTTCTACAGTGCCAGGCCGAACGTGGACGTAACGTACGAGGACAACACGGGCGTCGCTGTCTCACTTGACCTCGTGAACTTCCACAAACTAACGCCCGACAAGCCTGCCCTCGTATCACCCTGGGGCACCGGCGCGCTCAGGTATATGGACGCAGTCCAACTCGGCGACGAGATCTGGTACTACTACGAATGCGCCGGCGAAGACGAGTCGCACGAGATCAGGTTGAATCGGGTGAAGGTCGCGTCGTAATATTTGGGTCTGACCTGAGGTGTTGCACAGCGTTTTCTGGCTCCTCAAGCACCACGGGGTCGAAGCGGCAATCTCGTTCTGAATGCAACGACTATTGAGAGGTAGATTTTGCTCCGCTCTGAGGTCGAGGCTAAAGTAGCCCAAGCTATCCGAAAACTCCATAAGAAGGACTGGTTCCTTCTGTGCAACAAGGTTTATGAGGTCTGTGTTGCTCACAGGTTGGCACTGTACCTTCAACCCTTATTTCCAGGTTGGGACGTGGATATTGAGTATGATCTTGCCATGAACAGCCACGGAGTAACAGAAAAAGAAATCGACAACCTCAGAGTCCAACTTGTATCTGCGGGACTCAATCATCGCAGATCCACCGACAACGTACGACCGGACATCATCATACATAAGCGCGGTGAGGCCGATAATCTCCTCGTAATTGAAATCAAGAAGAAAACTAGCACTGACAATCGCCAAGATAAAATCAAGCTAGGCGCGTTTACGAAGGATCCCTTCAAGTATGAACATGGTCTGCTAGTTCACTTTCAGGGAGAGCAGCAAGAGTCTGAGCGATTAACTTGGTACGTCGACGGACTAGAAGACGTTCCTAGTTAATCGCGCAAACTCCAGGCTGAGGATGGCCCCTGTCTACACAAAGCCCCGCAGCTTCGCCGCATGCGCTACACGCCCTACGCCGATCACGAACGCGGCCTCGCGGAATGTGATCCCGTCGCGCTGGACGATCTCCCATACCGCACGGTAGGCCTCAGTCATGATCTTATGCAGTTCTGCGTTTACCTCGTCCTCGTCCCACTTGTGCTGATAAAGGTTCTGCGTCCACTCAAAATACGAGCCGACCACACCGCCAGCGTTGACGAGAATATCCGGTAGAACGTAAATCCCGCGGTTGTTCAGAATGTTGTCGCCCTCTGGCGTGACCGGGTGATTCGCCGCTTCGACAACGAGCTTTGCTTTGATCCGGTCCGCATTGTCCTTATGCACGACTCCCTCGATAGCTGCGGGGATGAGCACTTCGCAATCAAGCTCCAACAATTCGGTGTTGGAGACCAAGTCCGCGCCCGGAAAACCAACGATTGTTCGTTCCTCTGCTAGATGCTCGATAAGCTTCGGTATATCGAGGCCGTTCGGGTTGTATATCCCACCCTGAACATCGCTCACTGCGACGATCTTACAGCCCATATCGTGAGAAACCCGCGCCGCCCAACTGCCTACTTGGCCGAAGCCCTGGATGGCGACTCGCGCGCCCTCGACGGTAAGTCCAATGTCCTTAGCAGCCTCGTTCATGACGTAGACAGCACCTCGTCCTGGCGCCGCATCGCGCCCAACCGAGCCACCGAGTTCGATAGGTTTGCCCGTCACAATACCGGGCGTGTATCCCGCCAGAGCGCCGTATGCGTCCATCATCCAAGCCATCGTCTGTGAGTTCGTGCCCATGTCCGGGGCGGGGATGTCGCGGTTCACGCCGATCAGGTGGTGGATATTGTTGGTGTACCGGCGGGTCATACGGTTTAGTTCGTTCTCACTCATCGTGCGAGGGTCGCACTGGATGCCTCCCTTGCCGCCACCGAAGGGGATGTTGACGACTGCTGTCTTCCAGGTCATCAGTGACGCTAGTGCGCGAATTTCGTTGATATCGGCGTGAGGGTGGTAACGCGTGCCGCCCTTGTACGGGCCACGTGCCGCGTTATGTTGGATGCGGTAACCATCAAAGACTTTGATCGAGCCGTCGTCCATTCGGACTGGAACAGAGACGGTCAACTCTCGCCAGGGTTTTTTAAGAAGTTGTCTCGTGCCGTCATCCAGCTTCAGACGGTCGGCGGCCTTGTCGAAGAACACGTTCACTTCGTCGAATGCGTTCAATGCTTTTGCTTCAGCCACACATGCCTCCTCATTCGCTCGTTCATTTTTTGATTTGATGACGCGTACCGCTTTCGAGGCGCACTGTCGTGGATTATACAAGGTACTAAGGGCCGTCGTGCTACAGTAGGGGTGGTTCACCACAGCCACGAACTGGAGGTAGAAATGGAAGTCTGGGATGCCTTGAGGACTCGATTAACGGTGCGACGGTTCAAGCCAGAGCCGGTGCCAGATGAGATCGTTGCCAAGTTATTGCAGGTCGGGTTGTGGTCACCGAGCTCGCGGAACCTTCAGCCCTGGCACTTCGTGGTTATCAAGAACCGCGAGACGCTGCAAAAGATTGGTCGGATAACGACTTACGGGCCCTTCCTCGCCGATGCGCCGATGGCGATCGCAATCGGCATGGACAAGCGGATTGCAGACCGGCCAGAACTCGACTCAGGGCGCGTGCTCCAGCAGATGGAGATTTTCGCATGGTCGGAGGGAATGGGCACGTGCTTCGTCGCCTTCCACGAGCCCGATCAGAACCGTGCCGCGAAAGAACTCCTTGGTATGCCCGATCACATCGAGTTGATAACCATCATGCCCTTCGGCTACCGACTAGACCACGTCAAGGGCACGCGGCGTCGGCGCAAGGCGCTGTCCGAGGTTGCACACGCGGAGTTGTTTGGCGAGCCGTACCAGTCGTCGGTCAACTCTCTACTATCACCGGATATTTGAGAGTGCCCTCCTCTATCTACGACGTACCGTGAGGGTGGCACCGACTTCGACGCCAAGCCGACGAGCCGCACTGCCGCGGTTCCCGGCGACCTCCAAATATCCGTGACTTCCTATGAGGGCCAGTAGCGAATCAGCATCGCTAAACGTCCTGCTCAAACCGGAAATAGTGACGCCCGCCAGTTCGATGACAATCTCACGATCAGGAAGCGAATCTTTTTGAATGTTGCTGACGAGGTTGCCGAAGCGGTCGATATAGATGACCTCCCCCTCAACCCGGTCATCAGATCGTCGTAGGGTGAACAGGTTTAGGAACACCAACTCTTGTATCGACTCCCCAACGTTTTCCTGCTGAACACCGGACGCGAGGTGTGCCGCCACCGGCGCGAATATATCTCGACCGTGGAAGGTGCTACTCACCGGGTGATGCCAGTATTCAGGGTTCGTTAGCTCATAGACCTGGCAGTCGGATGGAACGGTAATCACGACAGGCCGCGCGAACTCGGTGGACTTGAACTGGACTTGGTCAAACGTCATGTAGTCTTTGAGAACATATGAAAGCACTCCGTTGTCAGGTCCTACAAACGACCCTGTGGGTGAGACGACCAGGACTGCCTTGCGGCGAGTTCCAACTCCTGGATCGACGACTGCCACATGGACAGTGTCGACCGGGAAATATTGATATGCACTTCCGAGTACGAAAGCACCGTGGGCAATATCCTGCGGAGGAACTTCGTGTGTAATGTCGACCAAGGTCAGATCAGGGACGATGCCGAGGGCCACGCCTTTCATCGCAGCAAGGTATGCGTCGGCAGAGCCAAAGTCCGTGGTAAAAGTGATCACCCGGTTGGACACGGCTCTGTTGAAGAGTGAGACCTAGCGGCTACAGTGCTCTAACACTGATGATGGATGTCGCGATGAAGAGGACGACGAGGACGATGGTGAACTGGAACAGCGTCTTTTCGATGCCACGGCGAGTGCGAAACGAGCTTTCGCCGCCACCGAACAGGCCGACGCCCTGCCCACGCACCTGTACGAGAATTACGACCACCAGCACGAGGCTGATGATGATTTGAACGATGTTCATGGCCGTCTGTAGGTCCATCGGTACCTCAATATAACTGGAAGGGATCGAAAACGAGTGACTATCTTGTCTGTGCCGCAGTCACGGCTGCCTCGGGCACCGTCGCGGGGTAGCTTCCATGATACACACCAAGAATGCACTTCGCCAGCTTTGCCGCGTCGTGCCGAACGGGAAAACTCGCGTCGATGAGGTCGTCTGCCACGATCTGAGCATGGGCGACCCGACGTCCGTCGTCGAGCACGGCGTGTCCGAGGAAAGGGGGCCCAGGGTCGACGGTCACGTTGTTCGCCACCACATAGTCGACGATCTCGGGATAAGTGTGCTTTTGCAGGGCAGCGACGTGGTCGACGATTGTATACCCTGTGGTCTCGCCCTTCTGCGTTGCAACGTTGCACACGTATAGTTTTTGGGCCTTCGACGCGTGGATCGCTTTGGATATGTCACCAACTAACAGGTTTGGCAAGATGCTTGTGTATAAGCTGCCCGGGCCGATGATGACCATGTCGGCATCGCGGATAGCCTCAATCGCAGCGGGCAAGGCGACGGCCTCTTTAGGACGGATCATCAACTCTTCGATGCTTCCATCGCTCGCACCGATGTTCGACTCGCCTTCGACGATCGAACCATCCGAGAGTCTCGCTGACAAACGCAGGTTCGCGATCGTCGCTGGCACGATCTGCCCGTGAACGGCGAGTACACGACTAGACTCCGACAGCGCGGCTTCGAAGCTACCGGCAATGTCCGTCATCGCGACAATGAACAGATTGCCGAAGCTATGACCCGCCAGTCCTTCCCCCTGATCGAACCGGTACTGGAACAGGTCGCGGACGAGCGTCTCGTCGTCCGACATGGCCACGAGGCAGTTTCGGAAGTCACCAGGTGGCAAGACCCCCAGGTCCTGCCGGAGTCGTCCGGAGCTTCCGCCGTCGTCGGCAACTGTAACAATGGCAGTGATGTTGTCAGTGTGTGCCTTGAGTCCACGGAGGAGAACCGACATACCTGTACCACCGCCAATGGTGACGATCTTCGGTCCTCTGGCGCGGAATCGACGGGCGTACAAGGTCTCGGTCAGCGAGTTAATGTCTGATGTCGCGAATAATAACGGCCCGACAGATCGGTAGAGGCCGTATACGGATGCCATCGCCGCTGCAACGCCCGCCACACCCAGGACGATGCCTTCCAGATGCCAGGGAAGGAGGTCTGGTAGATTGACGTCCAGGAGGTTCTTGATAACGAACGCCATGCCAACCGCGATGATCGCCACGCTTATCGACCAAAGCAGCATCCACCGCTTAACGCCCAGGCCCAGGTACATGAACCTCCTGACGGCTGCCCAGCCGCCAGAGCTTACGTGAGTGACCTCCCCAGACCCGCCATGTGCTCTCAATGCGGCACAGCCTGTTTCATGTGATCGAGCTTCTCTTTAACTAGCTTCGACGCCAACTGGGGATTGGCTTTCCCTTTGCTGATTTTCATGACCTGGCCGACTAGGAATCCCATCGCCTTGTCCTTGCCTTCCATGTAGTCGCCAACTGATCCGGGGTTGGCCGTCAGTGCCTGTTCTACGGCTGACGATACTGAGTCAACGTCGCTCACTTGAATCAGATTGGACTCTTCGGCGATTATCTCAGGCCTCTGGCCTGTCTCGAACATTTTCGCTAAGACTTCCTTGGCGAGGTTCGAACTGAGCTTGCCGTCATTGATCATGTCGATCAACTCGGCCAGGTGATCCGGTTGGATTCTGATATCGCTGATCTTGTCGTCGGTCTCTTTGAGCAACCTGGTCAGCTCACCGAGCATCCAGTTGCTAGTTGATTTCGCCAATTGTTCCAGTTTGTCGCCGATGGCCGGAGAAGCAGCAATCACCGAGTCAAAATAGTCTGCGTTTTCTCTTTCGGCGGTCAGCAACCCCGCATCGTAGGCGGAGAGGCCGTAGTCCCTCATGAAACGTGTTTTGCGGGCGCGCGGAAGCTCCGGCAGTTCGCTTCGTACCTGATCGATCCACTCCTGTTCGATGACGAGCGGAGGCAAATCGGGTTCCGGGAAGTAACGATAGTCCGACGAGCCTTCTTTGACTCGCTGGGAGACGGTGATCTCCTTGTCGTCGACCCAGCCACGGGTCTCCTGGACGATACGCTCGCCTTTCCGGGCGAGTTTGATTTGCCGTTCCGTCTCGTATTCAAGGGCGCCGACGACGGAGCGAAAGCTGTTCATATTCTTGACTTCGACCTTGGGGCCCAGTTCAGTCGTCCCCCTGGGACGCACACTGATGTTGGCGTCGCAGCGGAAGCTGCCCTCCTCCATGTTGGCCGAACTCGCACCGATATATCGAATAATCGAGTGCAGGGTCGTCAAGAACGCATGGGCTTCCTCGGGTGAGCGCAAGTCTGGCTCGCTGACGGTCTCCATGAGCGGGACGCCGGCGCGGTTGATGTCCAGCAGGCTGTAGCGCTCGCCAGCGGGTCCAGTGTGGTGCGACAACTTGGCTACATCCTCTTCCAGGTGGACGCGGTCAATTCTTATCACCCGCTCCGTGCCGTTTACGTCAATGGCGAGGCTGCCGCCCTTCGCGATGGCCTGGTCGAGTTGCGATATCTGGTAGCCCTTCATCAAGTCGGGGTAGGGGTAGTTCTTGCGGTCGAATTTCGTGTACCGGGAGATCGTGCAGTCGAGGGCTAGACCCGTCGCGATTACGATCTCCACCGCGCGTTTGTTTATCGTCGGCAGTGTGCCGGGCATACCCATACACACCTCGCACACCATGGTGTTCGGCGGCGCATCTTGATACGAAGCGGGACAGGCACAGAACATCTTGCTCCGGGTCAGGAGCTGACTGTGAACCTCCAGGCCGATGACGACTTCGTAATCCATGCGAATACCAAGGGGGACGATCTGAGACCGATTGAATCTAGATTGGCCGTATTGTAGTCCAGTTTTTCGTAAATTGAAACGCCGACGTTGGTAGGAATGGCACGAACCGTACGAGGAAAGGATGAGTTTCCGAATGGCCCTCTCTAGTTTGGGAACTCGTCCGCCGGCCAGGCATCTTTGCCGATAAGCGGGACGAAACGACACGGTGTCAGAGTCTTGACCGAATAGCTCGTGCCCGACCTGACGACCTTCATCAGGTTTTGCTGTTTTCTTCCGCCGACAGGGATAACAAGCCTTCCACCGTCGGCCAATTGGTCGAGCAGGCCACGGATCAGCTTCGGTGCCGCGGCTGCCACGATGATGCCATCGTACGGAGCGTCCGTAATCCAGCCGATGTGGTCTTCAGAGAGATGGACGGTGATGTTGTGGTAGCCCAGGGACGTCAACTGGTCGCGCGCGGAGTCCTCCAAGGTTTTGATTCGCTCGACCGTAATCACTTCGCGAGCCAACTCGGCAAGAATCGCCGCCTGGTATCCGCTCCCTGTACCTACTTCCAGGACGCGGTCGCTCCGTCGCGGCTCCAACGCCTCGATCATCGTGGCGACCATGAAGGGCTGAGAGATGGTCTGACCCTCCGCAATCGGCAAGGCGGTGTCCTCGTAAGCCGCGTCACGGTACTCGATGGGCACGAAGACCTCTCGCGGCACCCTTTCCATCGCGTCGACTACTCTGCCGTCTGGCACCTCTTCGCGAAGACGGGCCATCAATTTACGTTTGGCCTCTTCCACTCTCTCACCCCTCGGATGGCGCCACCTTAGCATAGAGTGTTCGGACTGACCACGCGTTCGTTTGACACCCTATACGACCCAAATCTATACTCAGCCACAATTCGCGGACGAATCTCACGAGGTGACCCCATGACAGAAGAAATCTACTACGCCGATGCTGCGGAACTCGCCCGACGAATCGCGGACAAGGAACTGTCGCCGGTGGAGGTTATGCAGGCGCACCTGGACCGCATCGAAGCGGTGAATCCGAAGGTCAACGCCATCGTGAACCTCCAGGCCGACCCGGCGATGGAGCGCGCAGCCGAGGCAGAGGCGGCCATCGCACGCGGCGAGTCCTGGGGTCCGTTGCACGGCGTGCCGTTCACGATCAAGGACTGTATCGACAACAAGGGTGTGAAGACGACGCGCGGCTCAAAGCTCTTTGAAGATTATTTTCCTGGTGACGATGCGACCGTGGTGAAGCGGCTTTTGAACGCGGGCGGCATCTTCATCGGCAAGACCAATATGCCCGAGTTCGCCCTGTGGTGGGAGACCGGCAACCTCGTTTACGGCTTCACCGAGAACCCCTGGATGATCGGACGCACTGCTGGCGGTTCCAGTGGCGGCGAGGCATCGGCCATCGCGTCAGGTATGTCGCCACTCGGCTTGGGGAGCGACGTCGGCGGGTCGATACGCTGGCCCGCGCACGTCGCCGGTCTCGTTGGTCTCAAACCCACGCATGGCAGAGTCCCCTTGACGGGCCACTTCCCTGAAACCTTGCTGCGCTTCATGCACGTCGGTCCGATGGCCCGAACGGTACGGGACGTGGCGCTGGCGCTGGCCATCATCGCCGGCCCAGACGACGACGACCAATATGCTTCGCCCGTACCTATGCCCAGTTTTGGTCATCTAGGAGACGACCTCCCAAGACTCAAGGTCGGGTTCTGCGCCGAAGGCCCGTTCGCACCGGTGATGAAGGAGATACAGGAGGTCGTCAAGAAGGCCGCGGCAACACTGAACGGCATGGGCTGCGAAGTCGAGGAAGTCGATCTGGCCGGATGGTACGATCGGCAGGCGCAGGACATCTCGATGTCGTACTTCCTCGGCGAGGGCGCGTTCGATCTCGACCCGATCATCAAGGGCCGCGAGGACGAGTTGGCACCGTCCATGCAGCGCCGACTCAACCAGCCCCGGCCATCGACCGAGGACTACTACAAGAGTGTGCAAGACACCGAATGGCTGCGGCAAGACATGAAGCGGTACTTCGCCAAGTACGATTTGTTAATTGTCCCGACCTCGACAACGACGGCCTTTGAACACGATTCGACGTTTATCCCCATAAACGGGCAGGATGTGCACGGCCGCAACTCGCTGCGCATCACGGTGCCCTTCGACCTGACCGGCTCGCCTGCGGTCAGCGTGCCATTCGGCTGGAGCGATGAGGGGCTGCCCATCGGCGTGCAGATCGTTGGCCGTCACTTCGACGAGGCGACCGTCCTTCACGCGGCGGCGGCGTTGGAAGCAGTCCGCGAAGGGGCCGACCGGCGGCCGCTTGTCTAGAAGCGTGCCGGTGGAGCATCCTGTTGCGATAGCACCAGGGGAGTAGACGTCAGTGCTCTTCAACTCGTTTATTTTCGTCTGGTTCTTTCTCGTCGTCTACGGGCTGTACCTGCTCTTTCGGCGGTCGAATCGGGCCCAGAACTGGCTTTTACTCATCGGCAGTTACGTGTTCTACGGCTGGTGGGATTGGCGTTTCCTGATGCTCCTCTGGACATCGACGGCCATTGACTTCGTAGTAGCACGAGCTCTTGATACCACCACGGTAAAGCGACGACGAACTTGGCTGTTACTTGTATCGATCTCGGCAAACCTCGCGATCCTCGGAACCTTCAAATACTTCAACTTCTTCGCAGAGAGTTTCGAGCCGGTGCTTCGCACCTTCGGCCTCCAGCCCGACTTCGTGACGCTGAAGCTCATCCTGCCCGTCGGTATCTCCTTTTACACCTTCCAGTCTATGGGCTATACCATCGATGTCTTTCGCAAGCGCATTCCCGCTAATAAGAACCTTCTGCAATACGCTTTGTACGTCGCGTTCTTCCCACAACTTGTTGCTGGGCCGATCGAGAGGGCTGCCAACCTTCTGCCTCAGATCAAACGCAAACGGATTATTACTTCGGCGCAGGTCAACGCTGGGCTGTCATTGATAATTTGGGGCTTCTTCAAGAAAATGGTCATCGCAGACCAATTGGGGTTGATCGCGGACGAGTTGTTTGACGGCCACTCCGAACTGGAGGGAATGGAGTCGTTTGTCGCGGTTCTGGCCTTCACCGGGCAGATATATGGCGACTTCTCCGGTTATTCGGACATCGCTCGTGGACTGGCCAAACTCATGGGATTCGAGTTGATGGTGAATTTCAAACTGCCATACTTCGCGACGAATCCCGCTGAGTTCTGGACTCGATGGCATGTGTCGCTTTCGTCTTGGATCAGGGACTACTTGTATATTCCTCTTGGAGGCAATCGGAACGGGAAGTTCAGAACGTACATCAATCTCATGGTGGTGATGGCGTTGGCGGGCCTCTGGCACGGAGCGGCGTGGAACTTTGTGATTTGGGGCGCGTATCATGGGGTTGCGCTGGTCATACACCGTATATGGAACGACGCAAGAGTAGGGACCGGAACGTCCCTCGCGCTTTCCAGTCGCCTGCGGTTTTGGGCGCAGGTCGCAGTCATGTTCGCTGTCACGTCCGTCGGTTGGTTGATATTCCGCTCGGACTCGGTGACGCAAATCGGCGACATGATCACGAGCGCAAGTCCGACGTTCACGGAAGACAGCCTCAGGTTGGGCTACAAACTGGCGTTCTTTGCCGCGCCGTTGGTGATCGTGCAGCTTGTTCAGCACCGTACCAACGATTTAATGATCATGACCAAGGCCCCTCGTATCGTGCAGGCCGTAATCTATGGCTTCTTCCTAATTTGGATAGTGATATTCAGCTTGAGAGAACCTAGCGAGTTCATCTACTTCGAGTTCTGATGACAATGAAAAAATCATTACCCTTCGAGTCGATTGCGGACGAAACCTACCGTGGGATCGTCACGAAGTTCGCCCTTGCTTTGCTCGTTTTCCTAACGGCAAATCTCGCTGCCTGGGCTGTTCTTAAGGCAGATCCTACGATCAACGTAGGGTATTCGACCATCAACTGGAAGTGGAACCTGCTGTACAACCTCGAGGAGCCGGTCGAGACCCTAATAGTTGGAGATTCGACAGCGTTGACCGGAGTTGTACCGGATATCTTGAGCGAGACTTTCGGTGGCGAATCGCTTAACATCGCGACGATTGGAAATTCGCTCGTAATAGACGACGCCTGGATGATCGAGACCTACATTGATCGCTATGTGCCTCCCAAACGGGTCGTGATGAGCCACGTCTACGACATTTGGCGTAGGGACATAGATTCGAATACGCTGGGGCAGATTCCCACAAGATACGTCTGGCCGCACCTGGACGCCGACTATCTCAGCTTCCATCAGCGGGTAAACATAGTTCTCGGCCGGTACCTCCCGCTATATTTCAACGACCGAACAGTGCCGGACCTGGTGATGAAGCCGTGGAGAGCGCTGATTTTCAAAGACCCCTGGCGGGCGCTGTCGACCACGGGAGTAGGGTTTCAAACGGCTCAGAACGACGGGTTTGTCCAGCGCAACGAGACTGATCCTGCTGTAGTGCTCGAACGACTGGGTGCTCACAAGCGATTCGTTAGCGAGAGCCAATACCATATGTCGCGGGCGAACAGGACTGCTTTCAAAAGCATCGTTAGCCTGTCGGCAGAATATGGATTCGACCTTTACGTGGCGAATGGTCCACTGTTCGAGAAGCTAGCTGATGATGTCGACTTTAGGAAATACTATGCGATGCTGATACAGGATTTGGCCATGATCGCAATCGATTCGGACTCTGTTCACGTGATTGCAGACAGCCCCTTTACACTGCCGATCAACTGGATCGAGAATGTAGACCACGCCGTTTTGGAAGGCCCCGAACTCTACACCCGATGGCTCGCTGACACGATACAGCGGATTGAGGACTCGAACGGTCGATCTCGTTGACATTCGACTTGAAAGATATTCCAATCAACTCCAACTGATCGAAACGGTGAACCCACAACAGGAGATATTTATATGGCTTTCGATGCGCTGATTACCAACGCAACCGTCGTGGACGGTACCAACAGCCCCCGATACCAGGCCGACGTTGGCCTGAACGACGGCAAGATCGAGGCTATCGGCTCGCTTGGTGACGCTGAGGCCGCGCGGAAGATCGACGCGACCGGCCTTGTGCTCGCGCCGGGGTTCATTGACATGCACACGCACTCGGACCTGTCGCTGCTTGACGACCCGGGTGGTCAGAGCATGGCCTATCAGGGTGTCACGACTCAGGTAACGGGCAATTGCAGCTACTCACCGTTCCCGATGGGTGATCTTGCCCCGGAGGAGATGCGCCGGGTCATCGGCGAGATATTCGAGACTCGCCAGGAGTGGCGATGGAGCACCCTCGACGGATGGGCCAATCTGATGGAGTCGCAAGGCGTCAGCATCAACGTCGCTCCGCAGGTCGGGAACACGCCTCTTCGTGCTGCCGCTGGCGCACTGGACAACCGACCAGCGACGCCTGACGAACTCGATGTGATGAAGCGCCTCCTCGCTGAGACGATGGAGCAGGGGGCTTTCAGTTTCACGACCGGCCTATCGCTCGCACCGTCGGGCTACGCGCCCACCGAAGAGATCGCTGCTTTGGCTGAGGTCGCGGCCAGCTACGGCGGTTTCTATGCTACTCACGCGAGGGTGCTCCCCGGCTGGCACGTCAAGATGGTCGAGGAAGCGGTCGAGATCGGGCGCTTGGCCAATATCCCAGTTCAGTTCTCGCACATGGCAATCGTCGACCGGCGTTACTACGGTCACGGCCCCGAGATAGTGGACGTGATCGACAGGGCTCGGGACGAGGGCATCGACATCACCTACGATATGTACCCATATACTGCCGCGGGTGCGGGCCTGAACCAGCTCGTGCCGCTGTGGATGCAGGAGGGCGGCATCCCGAAATTCATGGAGCGGCTTCGCGACACATCACTTCGGAAGCGCGCTATCGAAGAGATGAAGGCTGGACGCGAAGGCGGGATACCGCCGCTGTGGCACATCCACGTGATCAGCAACACGAACACTGAGGAGAACCGCGGCCTGATAGGTCACAACCTCGATGAGATTGCAGGGATGCGAGGCGTCGAGACGGCCGAGGCAGTTCTGCAACTTATCGAGGAGGAAGACGACGGCGTAATGGCGGTCGTCCATAACCGCGTGGAGAGCGATATTCGCTTCTTCATGAGCCATCCGCAGGCAATGATTGGCTCCGACGGAAATGCCGTGTCCCCCGACGGCTTGTACAAAAACTTCAAGCCGCATCCCCGGTTTTACGGGCCGTACCCGCGAATCCTGGGCCGGTACGTCCGCGAGCAGCCAGCAGTCTTGACGCTCGAAGAGGCGATCTACAAGATGGCGGGATTCCCTGCTAAGCGGATGGGATTCAAGGATCGAGGGCATGTCAAAGAGGGCCTTGCTGCCGATCTGGTGCTTTTCGATCCAGAGACGGTTATCGACAATGCGACGTTCGAGGAACCGCACCAGTATCCGACTGGCATTCCGTATGTCTTCGTGGCGGGCGAGCCGGTCATCGACAAGGGAAAGCACACGGGTGTCCGGCCCGGCAAAGTGCTGCGGAACGGGCGGGCGTAGGTCAACAATGACACTCAGGTACGAAATCCCGATTGAGTCCAAACTCGCTGATGAATTATTCGCATTTTGGAAGCGCATCTTCGGCACCGAGGAGCCTGACATCCCTCTAGGCGTGTTCCTGGGCGACGAGACGGCGCACAATCGGCTCATCGCCTACGTCGAGCGGGACGGCGATACCCTCATGGGCACCTGCGGCACGACAATTGCCAAGTCCAATCCGCGTCTGGCGGGCTTTGGCGAGGTGGCGACGGAGCCGAAGTATCGTGGTCGTGGCATCGCGACCCGACTTTGCAATCAGGCACTCGAAGAGTTTAGATCACAGGGCGGAGAGGCTATCTTTCTTGGCACCGGCAATGGCGACGCCGCACGAATTTATCACCGGCTGGGTTGGCGGAGAATGGCCGGTACCAACGTTTGGGCCAATGTAACGAGCGGTGATTCGCCGGAAGATTTTCTTGTAGACTATTTTCGTGAAGCTTCGGCAACTAGCATTGTTCCCGGCGACGCCTCGCTTCGCGTACCTATGATTCCGCTTCTTGTCACGCCACACGACTGGCAGGTGCTCGACGGGAATCTGCCGGTACCGATGACCTCCACACGCTATGACACACAGAACTCTTGCATGGGCCTTTGCCGCAAATATTACGATCTGGTCAGCAGCGACAACACCGAATGGTTTGCCGCGAAGACCAGCGATGAACGCCTGGTCGGGATAACAACAGCAAGGATGGTTAAGTCAAACGTGTGTCACGTCGATGGATTCACTCACAAACGCTTTCAAGACTCATGGGCGACCCTGATCGGGGCTTCAATCGAATGGGGTAAATCGCGGGGCGCTGTCGGATTCGCGGCCAGGCTATCGGTCGAGGACGAAGAGAAACAGGGAATGTTTGAGTCCCTCGGTTTTGGAAAAGGCGAGATAGATGGTGAGTTCACTTATGGCGGGCGGGACGTAGCCGCCATCACGATGAGGCTCGATTAGCGAGATGGCCGAGCCGCATACAAAAATACACGACTACGCCGATGAACTGATGTCGACTCCGCGGGCGCACCTTGCGCTCGAATTGCGACAGGACGACGGCGGGCTCAAGCTGATATTCGACGAAAAACTGCTCGTCGAGTGCTTCCTGACTGAGCAGGGGATGGCATCCGCCAACTATATGACAAAGGCGCTCGGTGCTAGGATTCCGCCCCTTGGTGAGTCGGTCAAGGCGCGCGTATCGACCGGCGTGTTGTTCCGCGCGGTCTCGATTGCATCGCTCGACTTTGACGTGGAGGAGTCGTTCATTCTTCTAGAGCGTTGGCTCGAAGAAGCGGCACTTCAACGCACCGGCACGAGTGAGTTAACCTGACGCTGGAATAGCCCACCAGCGGCTTGACACAGCCGCGCAACTTCGATACGCTTTCGTCTATTGCAGTGCCTTCATCTGAACGTCGGACGGGGGTTACAGATATGACGTTCGTGCGATTCATCTTATTCGCAGTCGACACAACGAACGAGTTCCTCGACAAGAACTGCCCTTACATCGCCGGGGCGATATCGTTCTATACCCTGTTCTCGATGTTTCCATTGCTGTTGGCTGTGATCTCGGTTCTCGGCTACATTGGGCCGAGCACGGAAGCCGCTCAGTTGGAATTGGCGATGCGTTTAGCCGATATCATCCCCGTGTCCAGCGACTTCATCGGAGAGACTGTTGCAGGCGTCGTCAGTGCCAGGGCAATCACCGGAGTCGCCAGTATTCTTGGTTTGTTTTGGGCTGCAACAGCGGCTTTCGGCGCAATACGCAAGGGCATCAACGCGGCGTGGGGAATCAAGACTCCCAGGCCATTCCTTAAAGAACGCCTGATCGACTTCGCATTGGTTCTCGGCGCTGGAACACTGCTTCTGGCAGTGTTATTTAGCTCGCCTGCCCTCGCTATCGCCCGAGAGGCTACGGACGTTCTCGCGCCCGAATCGGAGTTCTTCAATCATCTGATATGGAACTTCATGTCGCGGCTTCTTCTGCCGGGCCTGGGTTTCGTCACGTTCCTGGTGCTCTATAAGTTCCTGCCGAACACCGACGTACAATTGGGTCACGTGTGGCCAGGAGCGCTTGCGGCTTCCATAGCCTTCGATGCCGCTAACCTGAGCTTCGTGTATTACGTTCAGAACTATGGACACTACAACCTGGTGTACGGCTCGGTTGGTACTATCCTGGCGCTGTTGACCTGGGTGTATCTGTCGGCCATTATCGTCCTGTTGGGCGCATTGATCACGTCTCGATATACGGCATATGTGGCAAGTCTTCCCGAACAACGACATAGCTTCAGAGTCCTCTGGACGGGTTTCTCTCGCGTCAGACTTCGGGTCGTTGGCACGAGCGTTGCCTAAGACATACACCCCGCGCCTCTTTTTCACACTTTTCTCCGTTCTCATCTTCACTGCGCTTGCATGTGGCAATAACTCAGAACCAGCGCCCACTGTCGTGCCACTTCCGACGTTTACGCCAGTGCCACCGACACCCGTTCTACCGGCAACTCCTGAACCGGCCCCCCGACCCGTAACAGACCTCGCTGAGCCCCTGACCATACGCAATCTCCCGTCGTTCGCCGATGTGGTCGAGCAGATACAGCCGTGGGTTGTCTCGATTACAACGGAGAGATTCGTCCGAGGGTTCTTCTCGACATTCCGTGACGAGGGTGCTGGGTCCGGTTTCATAGTCCGACCTAACGGATATGTCGTAACAAATGAGCACGTCATCCGGGGCGCTCAACAGATTCAGGTGCATTTGCCGAACGGCGAGACGTTTCCCGCAGACTTTGTCGGCGCGGATACTGTAACGGACATCGCGATCCTCAAGATCGACGCCGATGGACTGCCCTTCGCTACTCTGGCCGACGGCGACAAGATTCGCGTTGGCGATTGGGTGATGACGATGGGCAATGCCCTGGCGTTGAAGGGAGGCCCGACCGTCACGCTCGGTATCGTCAGCGGCGTAGGGCGGACTATCGAGACCGACCAGGCACAGCAGTTTTTTGATCTCATCCAGACCGACGCGACGATTAACACTGGCAATAGCGGTGGCCCACTAGTCGACCTCAACGGTAATGTGGTTGGAATCAACCAGGCGGTGTTGGCGGAGGCTCGCTTTGGCTTTGCGATCAATTCCGCCGTAGCCGCGCCGGTGATTGCCAGCCTAATCGAAAACGGACGAGTCTCGCGTCCTAATATCGGCATCAACGGCGACGACGTCACTGCGGCGATCGCACGTTCGTTCAACCTCCCGATAACCGAGGGCGTGATCGTGACGACGATGCAGCTTGGCGGCCCGGCACACGCTGCTGGCATCCGCGTCGGCGACATTATCAGCAAGGTCGACGACATTCCCACGCCCGACCTGGCAAACCTTCAGCGACGCCTCTGGTCATATCATCCAGGCGACGAAGTCGTTGTTGAGTACATCAACGAGGGTACTACGGAGATCGCGACGGTCACGCTGGGCGAGGACCGATAGCTTCGGACTCTTGACTACGGCTATCGTTTAGCCGCCTCACACCACCGAGTTCGCTTGACACCGCTCCCGTGATCGTAGATATTTGTGCCTTGACGATCATGAGGAGTGTGTCCATGCAAGCAAGTCTTCAGCAGCAGGTACTGGCGGACGTTCTCGTACCCCGATTCGGTGCGCAGACGCGAGCCAATAGTTTTATCCGCGACGCGGTGCTCGTTATAGGGTTCACGCTGTTCATGACCGTATGTGCCCAGATCGCGATCAAGATACCGACAACGACGGTTCCCATCACAGGGCAGACCTTCGGAGCACTGCTGGCTGGTGGCGCGCTCGGCAGCAAGCGAGGGGCTTCGAGCATGCTGCTGTATATGCTAATCGGAATGTTGGGGTTGTCAGTGTTCACACCGTCGAGTAGTCCACTAGGGGATGGGCAAGTGTTTCACTTCATCTTGCCGTGGTCGGGTAGCAGCGGGCTGCTGTGGGACATCTCCAGCGGTGGCTATATCGTTGGCTTCATCTTCGCCGCGTATTTAGTTGGTCTCCTTGCAGAGCGCGGGTGGGTACTGCGTTCGTCCGTGCCGTTGTCCATGTTGATCGGTAACCTCGCGATCTACGCGATTGGCCTACCGTGGCTAGGCATCCTGTTCATCGCCTCTGGTACGACGATTCCTGGTACCGAGCTCACGTACTACGATGCAATCGGTGGAAGCAACGTTCTGGATAAGACGCTCAAGGGCGGTTTGTATCCGTTCATCGGCGGCGACGCGATCAAGCTCATCGCCGCGTCATTGTTGCTGCCGGGTGCCTGGGCACTGGTAAGCAAAGTAAAAGGCAAGCCGCCGGAAGAGTAATCAGCTCATAAGAACTAATGCGAAAGAGACGTCCGCGAGGGCGTCTCTTTCGTTTTCGGCGAACCGTTCTTCGTAATTGTCTCGTCATATTTACGTTAGCGTTGATTAAGCATTGCAGCCGATACTAATCCTGAAGTCCTGTGATACTCGACACTGGTGAGGCCACAACCTGTGAGTAGGATACGTTGGGCAGTTTTTTTGTTTGCCTTCACCCTCGCTTGCGGGTCAGGCAAATCGTCTGACGTGTCTGTGATAACACCAGCACCTCCTCCGACTGCGATTGCCACCGAAACGCCAATACCCACCCCTGCTCCCGTCATCGATATCGAAGCCGATTCTGGTGTCACGCTGGCCCCGGACTTCGCCGGCATCGATGGATGGATCAACTCTGAGCCGCTGCAAATGACCGATTTGCGCGGCAAGGTCGTTCTCATCGACTTCTGGACCTATACCTGCATCAATTGCATCAGGACATTTCCCCATCTCAAGGAGTGGCACGCCAAGTACGCCGACAAGGGGCTCGTGGTGGTCGGCGTGCATTCGCCGGAGTTTCTGTTCGAGACGGAGCGAGCTAACGTGGAGAGGGCTGTCGCCGACTTCGGTATCGAATATGCGGTGGCCCAGGACAATAGTTTGGATACGTGGCACGCGTTTGATAACCGAAGCTGGCCCGGAAAATTCCTTATCGACAAGGACGGCGCGATCCGATATCAACATTTCGGTGAAGGGCAGTACGCGCAGACCGAACAGGAAATCCGAAAGCTGCTGGCCGAGACGGGTGTCTCCCTCGCAGACATTCCGCTGAATACCACCGCTGACGGAGCAGTTTATCCGGGTCTGCAAAGCTCGTCGAGCATCGAGGAGGCGGTTACGCGGGAGTTATACGCTAGCTATATCAAGAATAGTATCGCAGTACAGAACGGCGGCTATAGATTGGCCTACGTAGCCAACTTCGACTATTTCGACACGGCCAATACGGTCGTCACATACACCGACCCCGGAAACTACCAGAACCATCACTTGTATCTCGAAGGCGTATGGCACAACGGTCAGGAGAGCCTCACCCACGCCCGCCAGACAACGGACTACGAGGACTACGTCGCGATCGAGTTCTACTCAAACGAGGTCAACATCGTCGTCGGGATGGAACGTTCGCCTTACGAGGTCCGCGTGACTCTCGATGACGCTCCGCTTCGGCCAGATCAAGTAGGGGAGGACATTCAGTTCGATACCGTCGGCAACAGTTACCTGTTGGTCGACGAGGCCCGAATGTTCAACATTGTCCGCCTCAGCGAGTTCGAGACACACGAGTTGAAGATCAGTTCCAACTCCGACGAGTTCTCGATCTATACCTACACCTTCGGCCATTACCAGCGGACGCCGAAAGAACTGTTAGGGATCACCGGGTGGATAAACACCGATCCGTTCAGCCTCGCTGATCTGCGCGGTAAAGTAGTTCTCGTCGTGTTCTTCTCCGTTGTCTGCGACGACTGCATCCAGACCTACCCGTTCCTTGAATCCTGGCAACAAAAGTACAGCGACCATGGACTCGTCGTCGTTGGCGTTCACACGCCGCAGTTCCAGTTCGAGAGATCGCTCGACACAATTACGGGATCACTCGATGAGCGCGGCGTTAGATTCGCGGTAGCAGTAGACGAGAACTCGGACACATGGGACGCTTTCCAGAACTGGACTGTGCCCGGTATGTATTTACTCGGCAAGAACGGCTTCATCCGTCACATGCAGCACGGCCCAGGCGGATACACGCTAATGGAGCAAAACGTCAGGCATTGGCTGATGGACACGGACGCGGATGTATCACGGGTCACCATGAAGACACAGCAGGAGCTTGAACCAGACCCCCGGATTTTTGCCTACGAGGACGACGTCAGACGAACCCGCGATCTCTATTTCGGCACTTCGCATAACGGCTCTGATGAGCCCGACCCATTTTTTCAACAGGCTGGGTATTTTGAAGAAAACGGGAAGTCGACTACGTACCGCGATCCTGGGGGCCACCGGAACCATTACGCCTATATTGGAGGTGTCTGGCGCAACGACGCGGAAAGCCTCATACATGCCAGAGACACGGATGAATACGATGATTACATTGCGTTCAAGATGGTCGGCAAGACCGCGACCGCCGTGCTCGGCATCGGTCACTCGGCGAGCCACAGAGTTCGTGTGACGATGGACGGTGCGCCGGTGCCGCCTGAGTTTGCGGGCGATGACCTGATGTATGATAACGACGGAGATAGTTACCTCGTCGTTGACCGTCCAGATGTCTACCGCCTTGTCGATTTACCGGAGTACGGCAGTCACGAGTTAGTGTTGTGGTCTGACTCCGACGGCCTTGAAATCTACGTAATCACTTTCGAAGCGAACGTATTCGAGCCGGAACCGTTCTAAGAATCGAGAATCACATCATTGTGGCGCGGCGCGTCCGCCCGCAATACCAGGAGCCGATATGGCCTATTCAAGCAGATTTTTTATGACGATCGTCGCATCGTTGGTATTCGCGTTCGCTCTGGCCGCATGCAGCGGCGGCGACGGAGCAGATACCTCCTCCGATCCAACGGCGACGCCTCGCGCGACGCCAACGTCGTCCGTATCCAGTGTTGATACGTCAAGGGCCCCGGCCGCCCCGACACCCTCCGCTCCGACACCTTTGCCTGAGCCCTCACCGAGCCCGACGCCGGACATCTTAGCGGGGCCGGTCGGCCAAGAGGGACTTGTAGGGCCTGAGTTGACGGGCATCAGCACCTATATCAACACCAATCCGTTTACCCTGCGGGAGTTGCAGGGTGAGAAGGTCGTTCTCATCGACTTCTGGACCTACACCTGCATTAACTGCATCCGCACCCTCCCATTCATCAAAGAATGGCACGAGAAGTACAAGGACGCCGGACTGGTGATCGTTGGCGTTCATGCGCCGGAGTTTGAGTTCGAGAAGGTCGAGGACAACGTGCGAATGGCCGTGGAGGAATGGGGGATCGAGTACCCCGTGGTCATGGACAACGATCACGGCACCTGGAACGCCTTCCTCAATCAGTCGTGGCCCGCCAAGTATCTGATCGACAAGGACGGCGTCATCCGCTACACCCACTTCGGTGAGGGCGGATACACCGAGACCGAGGACGAAATCAGGACGGTGCTGGCCGAGCTTGGTGGCGATGTTAACGGTATCGCTCATGGCAACATCGAGGATCCCGACTTCCATCTTGACGCGCTGGCCGAGGATGCCATGGACGGGCTGACCCGCGAGTTGTATGCCGGTGTTAACCGGAACTACGGCGCACTCTCGTACGGCGGCACGCCCTACGTGCTGCACGAGGAGTTCTACTCCGGTCCCGATCAGGAGCTTGTTTACGACGACACGGACGTGGAGTACCTCAACCAGTTCATCTACCTCAAAGGCGCGTGGCTAAACGAGTTCGAGAATCTGCGCCACGCTCGAACGACTGAGAATTACGAAGACTACATTCTTGTCAACTTCAAAGCGGCGGAAGTCAATGTAGTGCTCACGGCCGACGGAGCGTACGAAGTGCGCGTGCTGGTCGACGACGAGCCGGTCAAGCCAGAGCAGGCTGGGCTTGACATCCAATGGGACGACGAGGGGAACAGTTTCGTGACAGTCGATGAACCACGCATGTACCGCATCATCCAACTCGACGACTTCGAGAGCCACGAGCTCAAGCTGACCTCGAACTCCGACCTGTTCAGCGTCTTCGCCTACACGTTTGGGGCATACATTGGGGCACAGCCGCTGCCGTAGGAGAGGGTGTTGGGTTCTGGGTGTTAGGTGTTGGGTTTGGAACATTGACCATACTCTCGTATGGGTCGCGCCCCGTGCCGACCCCTGTCTATCATCAGATGACGGCTTGACCCTCTTTCTCCCACCCCTTACCCTTCTATCCTGACATTTCTGATAGGAGCACTCGCATGAAAGCCGCCGTATTGTATGAAGCTCAAACACCGCTTGTGATCGAGGAGTTGGACATCGGCGAGCCCGGGCCCGGGCAAGTCATGGTGAAGATGATGGCGAGCGGCGTATGTCACTCCGATTGGCATGTCGTGAAGGGTGAGTGGACGCACCTGCCTCTGCCGATAGTTCTCGGTCATGAGGGCGCTGGGATTGTCGAGGCAACGGGACCCGGCGTAACCAACGTCATGAAAGGTGACCATGTTGTCCTCGCATGGCGTTCTCAGTGCGGGCTCTGTGAGATGTGCCAGCTTGGCTGGCCGGCGCTCTGCTACAACAGCCAGGTCCCCAAAGAAAAGGCGACCGTCCGAAGCACTGGCCGTGAAATCAATCAGATGGCTGGCGTGGGAAGCTTCGGGAGCTACCAGATAATCGCTGAAGTTGCCGCCATCCCCATCGACAAAGACATCCCGTTTCCGCAGGCGGCCCTCGTCGGCTGCGGGGTGACCACGGGTGTCGGCGCGGCGATCAACACGGCACGGGTACAGCCTGGAACCACTGCTGCGGTTTTTGGCACAGGAGGTGTTGGTCTTAACGTGATTCAAGGTTGCCGAATCGCTGGTGCAACGACGATTATCGCCGTCGATCTCCTCGACAACAAGCTCGACATGGCAAAGGAGTTTGGTGCGACGCACGTCGTCAATGCGGGTAAAGTCGACGCAGTCGAGGCGATAAAGTCGTTGACTGACGGACTCGGGGTCCATTACGCATTCGAGGCCATCGGTCTAGTTGAGAAACCATTCGTCCAGAGCATTTTGTGTACACGGCATCGGGGCATGAGCATTTGGGTCGGGCATGCACCCCACGGAACGGCGGTTACCATTGACGCCCGCGACCTGATGATGGAGAAGACCGTCATGGGATCGATGTACGGCAGCGGGCAGCCGATGGTGACGTTCCCGCGCCTATTCAACCTGTACAAAGCAGGTAAGCTCAAGCTCGACGAACTGGTCTCACGGACCTACCCAATCGAGAAGGTGAACGACGCCTTCGAGGCTCTCGGTAAGGGCGAGGTGGCGCGGAGTACGCTGTCGTTCGATTAACCGATACGGAAGACTTCGTTCGTTGCGGACATCTTGACGACTTTCGAGTAATGTAGGGTCTCGCCCGATTGTCCTTCGACGACCTTAGTCGGCACCCGTATGGCGAACTCGGCCTCGTCGAATGTGTTGTACATAACATAGGCGAACTGAAGCCTGTCGACGAGCATCTCGGCTGTCGATTCGAAGTCCGGGTAGAGAACCGGTCCCATGTCGACCTGGAATACTTCAAAGTCCGGCTGAACGTTCATGTACATCAAGGGATATTCGAGTACAGCACCCCAGCCTGGCTCCCCTCCATCAAGGGTCGTTCGTCCGACCATAGGGTTACCCGCCATCATGGCTTTCGAGATCGCTTGCGGTGTCGTTAGCGGCGTTCCTTCGGCTTCGTCAAGGATGAACTGCAACTCAGTGGAATATGAGTATCCACCGTCGAAACCCTTGCGCTTGGCTGCGAACGGGCCAGACTGCACAACGTCGTTGTTGTGATCGACGAATTTCTTCTGCAACGAAGTCTCGTTCGGATTGAAGATGACCGCGACCTCTGACGTTGGCACTTGAGCAATGCCAAAATCGAGATACATATGCTCGCCGATGCACTCCTTTCCTAGGAAATAGTCGAACGATTCACTGGTTTGTCGATTCGTCAATGTACACTTCGCGAGAAGCTGCGTCCGACAGATATTCTTTGGCACGCCGTCACGGGCGGAGTGGTTGAGGGTGAAGCAGTTGCGGTAGTCGAGGATTTTCATGAACTTTGCCCTTCTATAAATTGAAGAAAGGGGGCACGTCGTTGTGGACGTGCCCCCTTTTTGCTTAGCCTAGGCCGCTCCTTTGAGGGAAGCGGAATTGAGAGTACTAATCGACGGCCTGGCTTTTCGAGCGGATTGACGACTCGAAGCCGGACATTTTGTTCAGCGGCAGACGAGGCCAGGTGCGCTTCCATGAGTCGGTAACGTTCACGGTCAGCAGGCCGAAGTCACCGATTTCTTCAGTGATGACGTCGCCATGCTGGATGGGGCCAAGGCCAATGTGGTTGGTGCCGGTGGCGATGACGTCGCCAGCCTTCATCGTCGTTATCCAGGTGATGAACTCGACGGTCTCTTCGACCGTCCGGCCCATGTCGCTAGTGTTGTGGTCCTGTCGAACTTCGCCGTTGACCCAGAGCTTGATGTCGAGGTTCTGCGGGTCGGCGACTTCGTCGGCCGTGACGATAACCGGGCCGAGGGGGCAGAACGTGTCCCAGGACTTGCCCCAGAAGAAACTGTTCCCGCCGTTGGGGGTGACGCCACGGGCCGACACGTCCATGAAGTTCAGGTAGCCGAAGATGTGGCCTCGCGCCTTCTCGGCAGGCACGTCCGTCGAAGTCTTGCCTATGACCAGGCCGAGTTCCGCCTCATGGTGGAAGTGCGGCACTGGCGCGTCGGGCAATTCGACAGTGTCGCCATCGCCGATTACCGCGCTGGGCGACTTCAGGAACGCCTCGCGGTCGGTCGGGAACGCTAGCTTGCCGCCTTCCAGATAGTTGCCAGCCATGCAAGCGATACGGGTCGGCTCCGGCAGCGGAGAGCGTAGTCGAACGGACGAGAGAGCTACGCCTTCAGAGTTTGCTGCGGCGTCTTCTAGCTTGCCGCGATAGTTGTCGAACCTGTCGATCAAGCCACGCATCCAAGTCTGGGCGTCGATGTGCGGAATGTCTGCAATGACATTTGACACGTCTACTACGTTGTCGCCTTTCAAAACACCGGGAACGAAGTCGTTGAACAGTACAAGCCTCATGCAAGTATCTCCTTGTGAATGTATGGTCGATGAACCGTGCGGAATTGTAGCACAGCGGATTTAGGGCCGTCCAAGTGCTTTTGGAATGGTGTGGGGAGCAGAATCATAGGCAAGATGAGTACAATAAGTCGATGCTTACAGACTGGCTGACAAACGTTCTCAACGGCATTCTTATCCTGGCCGTCATTTCCATCGTTTACTATGGGATTCGGCTCGGCATCACGCCTATGCCCAGCTCGCGGAAAGCCGTGCGTAAGATCGTCAGCCTAATACCCGAAGGTACGAATGGCGAGATCGTCGACCTCGGTGCCGGATGGGGCTCGCTGGCGTATCCGATTGCAAAGCGGTTCCCCGATGCAGAGATCGTTGGATACGAGCTATCGCCTGTGCCGTGGGGCTACTCACGGCTTAAGGGCCTGGTGATCCGGCGGAAGAATCTCACTTTGCGCAGGCGGAACGTCTTCGAGGCCGATCTTCGTGAGGCTGACGTTGTTGTCGTCTACCTGCACCCCGCCGCCATGCGAAAGCTACAGAAAAAATTCGAGGAAGAGTTACGACCAGGCACCTTGGTCATATCGAACACCTTTGTCGTGCCAACGTGGAAAGAGCAGCGAATGTATTACTTGGGCGGGCCTTGGTTTTCGACTTCGACCGAGATATACGTCTACCGAGTTTGACCAGCTTCGTGTAGCATTGTCCAAATTCCGTTCATCAAGGAGAGACCAAATAGATGTACGAGACTATATCGACCGACGTTCTGATTATTGGAGGTGGGGGTGCGGGATGCCGCGCCGCCATCGAAGCACACGACCTGGGAACCGATGTGACGATGGTCGTCAAGGGTAAGTTCGGTAACAGTGGCTGTACTCTGAACGTTGGCACGAGCGCCGTAGTTGGCCTGAGCGGTCAGAATGGCGATACGAATATGTCGTCTCTATGCGACCTGGTCTCATTCGGGGGATTCCTGGGCAACCAATCCCTGGCGAAGATTCTCGTGGACGAGACGATGGAGCGTGTTCAGGAACTTGTTAGTTGGGGGGTGGATTATCAGCGCGAGGACGACGGTAGCATCGCGCTCTACCGCTCGGCGGCACACACGCACACCAGAAATTTCACCTTCAAGCCAGTGAACCCACGCGAGCACTCGTACGGGTCGCCGCCCGGCATCGCCATGATGGACGCTTTCATGGACCAGGTCGAAAAGCGCGGCATCAAGGTGATGGACGACTCGGTGCTCATCGATCTACTGACGAATGATGGTCGGGTTGTGGGCGCGACAGTCCTCGATAGCCGCAGTAACAAGATATTGGTTGTCGAGGCCAAGTCGACCATTTTGGCCACCGGAACCTACAGCCATATATTTGCACCGACGACGGTTTCGCCCTTCGAGACGGGCGACGGACAGGCCGCAGCCTACCGTGTTGGAGCGGAGCTCACGGGAATGGAAGCGTCGCAGTTCGTGGCTACTTCCATCGGCTTCCCTCCAGGAACAAGATTCCTCAACTCGAACAACGAAGAGTTTTTGCCCAAGTATGGTATTGACGACCCTCGTAAGTTCGCCAAGGAACCTCTGACCTACGCGGTGTCGAAGGAGATCAAGGAGGGACGGGGTTTTAAGGGCGACAAGATCAAGCTGGACATGAGCGCTGTATTCGAGAGCGAGAACCTCCCTTCTTGGTTCATGGATATGGTGCAAGAGCAGACTGAAAAGCGTGGCATCGACCTTCGCACAGAACCCATATATTCCGAGCCGAGATCACATACGACCATGGGTGGTGTTGCCATCAACGAACGCTGCGAGACGACGGCTCCGGGCCTCTATGCCGCTGGGGCGGTTGCCGGTGGTGTTTACGGACATGCGAGGCCGGAAGGCTATACGTCAATGATTACAGTCGTCTTCGGTCAGCGGGCGGGGCGATACGCGGCGGAGGCTGCGAAGACCGCTGGGGATCCGTCCGTCGACTCTGGGGTGGCGCAGGCCAGCATTAAAGGCGCGACGAGTGCAATCGATGAGTCGGCGACAGTCAAGCCGAGCGACATCAAGCGCAAGATCAAAGCGACTACCCGTCGCCACGCGTGGGTTATCAAGGACGAAGAAGGACTGACCAAAGGCTTGGCACGTATCCAAGAGATATATGGCGAGGTCGGCAAGCTCAGGGCGCGCAACGGCTATGACTGGGCACGGGCTCTGGAAGTACGGAACCTGCTTTTGACTGCCGAGTTACACTTTACGGGAGCGCTGGAGCGCAAGGAGAGTCGTGGAGCGTTCTTCCGCGACGACTATCCGAACCCGGACAACGTCAACTGGTTGAAGAATATGATCTACAAGCAAGTCGACGGGAAATTAGTCATCGACTATCGGACGCCGGACCTCAAGTATTGCGACCCCGAAACGCACGGGGGACACCCTCAGTACCTGCCGACGGCGAACTATGGGGCGCCGGAGTTCGCATAGCGCCCTTCGCCGCCCTACTTGTTGGTTGGCCGGCGGAAGCGGTTCAGGTAGTCGTCATTCGAAGACTCGTCTTTCGGCTGGCTGGGCGCGGCCCCTTCTCCATCAACACCAGCGGTGCCTTCGCTTGACTCATCCACAGGGTCGGGATCGGGACGTTGGAACCGGCTCGTGGAGTCCCCGTCGGTCTTTTCGGATCCGTCCCCAGCCGTCTCGTCGCGTGCGGGTGCTGCGTCCCGATAGCGGCTTGCGTGGATATCTTCCAATCGGTGCTCGAGGTCTTTGCCTTCCAGGTGCCCGACGATACTACCGTCGCGCATCTCGTTGACCTGGTCCGCCATCGCGAGGAGAGTCGAGTCGTGGGTTGCAGCCACAACGGTGATGCCGTGGGTCTCCACCATCTCTCGGAAGAGACCGAATATCGATTGAGCGTTCGTCGAGTCGAGTTCGCCCGTCGGCTCGTCGGCGAGTATGAGCGGCGGTTTGGTAACGATAGCTCTGGCTATAGCGACCCTCTGCTGCTCGCCACCCGACAGCTCATATGGCCGGTGATTCGCGCGGTTGAGGAGTCCGACGATTTCGAGTGCTTCCCTCGTACGTTCCTCACGTTCGCGGACGCGATATCCCGATATCCTCAATGGCAACTCGACGTTCTCGAATGCCGACAACAATGGCAGAAGCCCAAACGCCTGAAATACGAAGCCGATCTTATGGCGGCGGATGTTGGTGAGTTCCTTCTCCCCCATCTCGGCTAAGTTGACACCTTCGAACAGGATTGTGCCGGAGGATGGCTTGTCGAGGCCAGCCATCAGGTTCAGCAAAGTGGTTTTGCCGGAACCAGATCTGCCAACCAGAGCAATGAACTGGCCTGGGGGCACCTGCAGAGTGACCTCCTTGACTGCGGCGACTTGCTCGGCGCCAACATCGTAAACTCGGCTGAGGTTGTTGATATCGATGATGATCTGGGAGTTGCTCATCCTATTCTTCTCCCGACACGATGGTTACTTTTCCGTCTTCGACCTGCACCCGTGCACGGCCACGGATATTCACCTGGTCAAGGAACTCGCGCGGCAGTTGAACTCGGCCTGCGCCGTCCACCAGGGTGTACTCTTCCAGCGGCGTTTCGGTGTCGACACTTCCGGTGATCTGCCGCTCGTAAGAGTGTGCCCGGCGGATCTCGGTCGAGGTTTTGCCGTCTCGAATCAAAACGACGCGGCCAACCTTGTATGCGATGTCCCGGTCGTGAGTCACGATGACGATTGTCGTCCCAAGCTCCTCGTTAACCGATCCGAACAAGTCCAGTATCTCGCTGGCGGTGGCGTCGTCGAGTTCGCCAGTCGGCTCATCTGCCAGGAGGAGAGGCGGATGGTTGGCCAACGCGACCGCTATGGCAACGCGCTGCTGCTCACCGCCGGACAGTCGCTCTGGCGTATGGTCCATACGCGATCCAAGGCCGACCAGGGTCAACAGGTCCTCGGACCTCTTCTGGCGCTCTTTGGGCGAAAGGTTCGTAAGCATCATCGGCAACGCAACGTTCTCTACGGCGCTCAAATATGGGAACAAATTGCGGCTAGTCTGCTGCCAAACGAATCCAACCTCATGCCGCCGGTAGTCCTCCACCTCGCGACCGCCCATACGGAGCAGGTCGCGCTCGCCCACCCGGACCTTGCCTGCGGACGGCGTGTCGTAGCCTGCCAGGATGTTGAGAAGCGTGGTCTTGCCGCTGCCACTGGCGCCAACGATCGCGACAACTTCGCCCCGGTCGACGACCAGGTCGAGACCTCGCAGCGCCACAACTTCCAGGTCCGCAATCTTATATATCTTGAACAGGTCTTCACAGACGATGTACTGCTCAACTTGCACGATGGTTTCCTCCGAAGGTCATTTTAACCCACTTCTCCTAATCGTAGGACGCGCTGGAGCGAAATCCGGTTCACGAGCCATATCAGTCCAAGAATGATGACGGCGAAAACCATGAACATGATCGCGTAGGTGACGATCAGGATACTCCAGTTGACCGACATGGCAAAGGGCGGCATCACCTGCGACCCGAAGTCGTCGTGCCCAAGGAACGGCATGATGACCTCGCCAAGTCTTCCGCCCATCCATGTGCCCAGTCCGAGTCCGACGATGATGACGAGTACCTGCTCCAACCATATCATCGTCATGAGTTGCCGCATCGAGAAGCCGACGGTTCGGAGCAGAGCGAACTGAAGCTGTCGGTTTCTGAACGATACGTATGCGTGGACGAGGAATCCTAGGCAGCTTAACACCAGCACCGACGAGAAGGCGATGAATAACAGCGACCGCCATCCGGCCTTGACCAGCGGGTCAACGGTCGACTCGGCGATTAGTGCGTCGCGGTCCTGGAACGAGTCGACAAGGAATCCTCCGCCGTTATTTAGCCGCTCGATCAAGTCCGCGCGTTCGGGACCGGTCGAGTTGGACGATAACCATAGCTCGTTCGGAAGGACTTCGCCGGTCACAGAGCCCATGCTGGCGTACTTCACGAGCGAGCCAACGTCGGAAACAAGGAAGCTCTTTCCCGGGATGTTTATAGTGGGGAAAAGACCTAGTTCGCCAACAGTACGGACGGGAACACGATGGCCCGAGAATGATACGTCGAATTCCTCGCCGATCTTGTGACTGCTGTTTTTGTTGAACCCCTTGCTGGCAAGCACGGGCAGCGGCGCAGACTCGCCGTGAAATATGCCACGTGCGGAGACCGCAGCGCCTTCGCCCCAGGAGTACAGCGCCGAGCCGGTCTCGCCATCGAATCCTACATCCGACGACCGTAGTACGTCCGCGATGGCGCTTTCACTAGTCCGTAGCAGACTCCAGTGTTCCACAGAGTCAAACGGCTCGATGACGACAGTCTCGGCCCCATCGGTGGTAACCCGAATGTCGTCGATAAGCATTGAGCCAGGCTGGAGTCGCCGATCGCCTCTACGCTCCTGAATCCATAGCGAAGTCAGAACCAGAGGCTTAGTAGGAGCAGTAGAGGGCTGGCCTCGACCGCCGGTAGCCGTCAGGTCCACGTCGACCACTTGCCAACCACCGAAGTTCAACGTACCGAACGTGTAGCTATAGTACCGACCGTTTCCGTCCAAAACCCGCGCTGTCATCATAATGGACGAATGTGGGCGATCAGGTTTGAGTCGAGCGCCTAATCTTGTCGCACCGGATGGAATGGGAATGCCCTGGGGTCCGCCGTCGATCTTCAGCGATGAAAGAAGTTCCTCCATCGGCTTGTTGGCGAAATCGTCGCGGAACCACGCCACTTCTGTGAAACTGACGGGATCTATTGCCAACATGTCATAAGTGCTGCCGAAGACCTTTGAGAGGTCGTGCCCCGCGCTTCTGCGAACGAGACTAACCTTTTCGACTCCCTCTATCTCCTCGTACTTGGCCGCGAGTTGGCTGGTAGAACTGAACTGGTCGGCGGGCGAAAGATTACGACGGAACGTCGATATCGGAACGTTTCCGTTGAGTCTCACATCGCTGCCAGTAAAGAACAGAACCCTCTCGACGAAGCTCCGGTCGAGTGTAGCGCTAAAGCTGGATGCGAAGATACCGAGGCCCGCCGTAAGGATCAATAAGAGAGACAGTCGTGCATAGTGAGCCGGGTTGCGGGCCATCTGCCAGACGCCCAAGACAAGACCTGCGGACAGCCAAGGCGACAACACCCGACTCGCCAGGTTCATCGCGATTGGGAAGAGGCGGAGTAGCACCATCGCCGACGCAATCAGGATGATACCCGGTACCGCAAGCAGCATTTGATTGACAGCGATCTCACCGAACAGGTTTCGAGCGACGACGGAGCCCTGCTCGGTCAACTGGCGGAACAAAAAGATTCCGACTACCAGTAACAGGACGTCCAGATAGTACTTCTGGAAAAATGGAGCGTCGGTTGGTCTGGCAGACTTCTGCCGCTCTTGAGTCACATTCATATGTGAGGCGCGGAACGCTGGGAAGATCAGCGCCACAAAGCTCAACAGCCCGGCTAGTGCAGCCATCAGGTATGCGCCAGTAGACAGGCTGACTGTCAGCGGGCCGCCGTCGCTCAGATCGGAGAACGCGGGGGTGAGGCCAAGGATGCTTACGCCTGCCGCCGCTAGAAGTGGTCCGAGCACAACCGAAAGGACTGCGATGGTCACTCCCTCCATAACAAAGACCATGAGTATCTGGGTTGAGTTAGCGCCCCTGCTTCGAAGTAGGGCGATCTCGTTCCGCCGGTCTTCGACAACGAGAGACGATAGTGTTGCGACGTAGTACAAAATGACGATTGCGATCAGCACCAGTACGACGAACATCGGCAATTTGCTGAAGAATAGCCGCCGATCGTATTCGTCGAGGGCGTTGTCCAGCACTGTCGTTTGCCGGAAGCTGCCGAGAGTGGCACTGAGGGTCGAGTTAGTATTGCGAATATCGGCGAGCGTCGTCACCGTGTTCCTGGCATTTATGCGATCTGGCTGTGTCGCAAGGAGCCAGGCGTAAGTAGCTTCCATTCGGCGGAGTGGTGGACCTAGAGTATCGAGGAACGCCTCCTCGGAAATATAGAACGGCATTGTGCGGAAGCTCGACCCTGTCGCAGATTCCAGAACCGCCTCTTCGAGGTGCCAGAACTCTATCTCAGGGTTGTTTCGCTGGAAAATCCCACTAATGATCACCTGAAGGTACGGAAGGTCGTCTGACCAGGGGAGAACGGCCGACATGCGGTCGCCTATGCGGGCACCGAAGATCTCCGATGCTTCGATGGGAATCATCGCCTCGATAGTGAGCGGTTCACCTGGAGCATTGATGGCCTCGACTCTCGGGAAATTACCACCTCGAATGGTGATATGCTCCTGGATGTCGGGTATATATGCGAAGTATGCGCGTGCATTGTCATCGCCCGCGATCGCCTCGTTTCCAGCGACTGTCAGGAACATAGTTGGAGTCTTTCCCGCGCGAAGAACTCCATCAATGAGCCACGCCAGCCTGTTCTCGATGGCAGTGTCGACAACAGTTGCTACGCGGGCCGCCTCCTGGCGGTTTACCGGCCCCCGCTGGCCCTGCATCACAATGTCCAGATCGGTGACCGAGTGCTCCGCCAGGGCGCTCCGAAGGGCGATTTCTCGCAGAGCGTCGAAGTAAATCACTGTGCCAGACATAATCACGGACGCCAGTAAGACGCCGAGGACAACCGAGGACAGTAGCCTCCAGTGTGCGAGGGCGCGTTTCATAACGAACTGCCAAGCGGAAATGAACCGCTGAAGGGCTGAGGTCATTCCGTCTCCCCGATATGGCGCACGGTCGATTCCTGCGGCGCTGGTTTGGATTGTAGCTGAATCGTTTCTATGGGGTAAGGGTCCTGAATATTATTACGTTGGTCGGCAACATTGGTTACCCGCACCAACCAGCTAGTCGTCCCCACCCCTGGCCAATTCGAACAGTTTCGTTCTCCCAATCGAGCGGTTTAAGATCAAGAGAACAGTGACAAAGATCGCCAGGATGACTCCGTATGTTGGCAGCATGAGAAACCAGTCTGTTACGAGAACGAACGGCGGTACGATGGACTGGCCCACATCCGACACCGCCAGGGGAGAGACCATTAGACGGCTCATCTGGAACCCTGCCCACGTTCCGACGGTGAGCCCCATTGCTACAACTGTAAGGTGCTCGAAGCTCAAGAGGGCTAGAAGCTGGAAGCGCGACAGGCCTAGAGATTGGAGAAAGCCCAACTCGTGCTCGCTCCTCTCCCCGACGAGGAGCATATACGCGACGTATCCGAATATCGCGGCGAGTATCACGACCACGAGGGCCATGAACACGAGCGCTCTCCACCCCGCGTTTTGCAGCGGATCAAGACGTATCTCTTCCAGCCGAGCAGTACTGTCGTCGACCTTCAGGAGAATCGACTTCAACTCAGCCGCGATTTCCTCGACGATATCTTGAGATACCCCCGATTTCTGAAGGTACATCTCGTTTGCTTCGATGGTCGACAACTGGCTCATGATGTTCATATAAGTGGTTAGCGCGTCGAAGTCGGCGATCATGAACCCAGAATTGATCGTGTCTAGGGTTGGGAATAATTCGATAACAGCTTTCACCTCAACGGGAACCAACCAACCAGAGATGCTGATGATATTTGTCATGCCGGTACGCAGACCTGTGGACTCCGAAACGCCGCGGCTAATGACGACCGGTATCAGGCCTCCGCCGTTGCTGTTGTAAATCCCGCGAACGGACCGGTTTTTATGCGTCCCGAAGGAGAACGCGCCAGATTGGGTGCCCGAGAACGCGCCCTCAGATATCGGGTACAGTACGTCTGAGTCGAGAAGGTTGGTGGGAAGTGGAGACCAGATGTTGGTATCCTCGAATCCCTCTATGACTTGTTCTGGTGAGTCGCCGAGTCCCACGAAAATATCGTCGAACAGGACGGTGCCAGGCCTCCCACCGCCCTGGGTCTGAGTTGTCGTGCCGGGTTCATATAGCGATACGGCCAGTAGATCCAGTGGCCCCTCCAGCGTATCCGGCAGGTCGTTGCTCAGCATGTGCCACTCAGTTTCTCCGGCTTCGCCGAGAGAGATCGTTCGCACTGTACCCTTACTGTCCTGGACGACGACCCATACCGACATTAGCGGCTGAAGTTCAAGCGGTTTCAGCCAAAGACCGATGCTCTGGGCACCAACTGGGAGTGTCACTTTCTTCTCAACGTCAGGCACCACGATTTCGCTCATAATCTGTTCCAAAGGAACGTCGGCAAAGTCGTCGCGAAACCAAGCGATCTGGGCGAATTTCTCAGGTTCGAGTGCGAGCACCTGCATATTGATGCTTCCAATGGTGCCGCTGGACCGATAACCCAGTGCGCTGTCCGTAATAGCCGGCGTCGCGACGAAGCGCGCCCGCATCGCCCGTAATCCCTCGCTCAGAAATATCGGACGGCCCTGGACGCGTATGTCGGAAGGGACGGCGAAGCGTACTTGTTCTTCCTGGCTGCGAGTGAGCGTTCCCCCGACCGTCGTCGCGAAAATACCGAGGCCCGTCACCAGGACGAGGAGCAGCACCAACCAGGTGTACTGCAAAGGGTTGCGGGCCATATGCCATAGGCTGATGGAAAGCCAAATCGGCGCGGACCGTGTCATGAGATGAAACAGGTAATAGGAGATCTGTGCAGGAACGATGGCGAGTACGCTGATCGCGAGCACAAACAACGTGTCGTCCGGGTGTATTCCCTCTGTAACGATATATGCGACGGCCAACGCAGCTTGCACCCCGACACCTAGCCACCACCATTTTTTGTCTCGGAATCGGTCGGTGACGTAGTATGCCGCACCGATTGCCAGCACGATGGCAATCGGTAGGTACGCTTCTGAGAGCAGGTCATCCCTACGAGCGACGTACAGGAGGCCGCCAGCGAGCCCCACCACCGACACACTTGCCAGAAGGTGAACCATCGAGGGCGACTCGCCGCCTATGTAGCGGACGAACAGGGGGAATAGGCGCATGAAGAACAGCGCCACGACGAACAGGAAAAGAATCGGCCCGAACAGGAGGGTCTCGTTTACCTGAAGTTCTGTGAACAGCCCGCTGGTTACGATCTGCTCTCTGTTCTGAAGCTCCCAAAAAATGAGGCCGCCTATCGTTACAAGTCCGATGTCGAGGTAGTACCGGTGAAAGAAGGACATTGTCGCTGGGCGGGCGGCACGTATTTTCTGGACGAGCAAACCGCTCCTCGTACCTGCTGCACCGAATGCCACGTATAGCGCTAGACAGAGGAACGCAACGGTCGCCGCGATTATGAATGCTAAAGGCTCGATCTTAACAAGAAGTAATTCACCGCCCGTCGTTGATCGGAAAGGCGGCACTAGTCCGAGAACAGCAACCGTACTGAAAGCTATCAGTGGGCCGATTACAAAGGCCACCGCTGCCATCACAAAGCCTTCGAGCGTGTAGAGCCGCAGCAACTCGACGATCCCGACGCCGCGAGTACGCATTAGCGCAGAGTCGCGTTCGCGGCTTTTGGCCAGGTAGGAGACCATCATCGTCATGTAAAACAGGATGGTGACGACCATGACCGTCATGAGAAGCAGAAGCGGTATTTTTGAAAAGAATACGCGACGGCCAACGCCGGCGATCAGGCCGCGCACGGTGCCGGAACTGACCGTGGAGCCGGGCAAAGTGTCAACTATTTCATTTTCGATCAGACCTAATCTCTCGACAAATGTAGAGGCGGTCCACTCGGCAAGTTTATTTTTGTCGATCTTGCCGAAGACGATAGGGTTCGTGAGCGTACCGGGATTAGCGGGACCAACTACGTCTGTGATCACTTCTTCACGTACAAACAGGCCGATAGCCAGGTCTTGATTCGGTTCCCATACGACACCGTCTGGAGGCGGATACCCGCCTTCCTCGCCACCCTGGGCCTCGGCGGATTGCGAGGTCAGGATGATCGCGGCCGTGCTCCAGTATTCGGTCGTCAAATCGTCTGCTTGGAACACTCCAACAATTTTGACGGTGATTCTCGTGGGCAGGAATACGTCTGGAACGATGACTACGGAGTCGCCTGCTCCGAGCTTGGACTCATCGGCCACTTGCTCCGAAATCACAGCTTCAACGACTGGGTCTCTCGACGTTCCCTGGGAGCCTGCGGTGGGCGCACGCCCCTCGATGAATTCCGAATGGTGCTCGAAGTTGCTCAGCGAGTGGAAAAACCCGTTCCACACGGCTGGCACCGACTCCTGGTCTCCCAGCTCCGGCAGGGGTGCTTCATCGGTGCCGACAATCGAAGACGCGCTTCTTAGGTATATCTCGTGACCGATATACAGATCTTCGATATGTTTCTCGGATATCTCAGCAATCAGCTCGTCCACTCGTTCGACTGCGCTGGTAGTGAGCGGGACTCGAGAGGCGAACACGGTCAGATTGAGGACAGGCGCCGATATCTGGTTGAGTGACACTCGAAACGCCAATTGTTCAAGAGCGGTGAGGTACGCAGTAGCTCCCGAGCTGATTGTCACGGCGATCAGGATGCCCACGAACACGCTGGCGAGCAGCTTCCATTCGTCGAGTAAGCGTTTAGCTACGAGGCGTGCATTGGTTAACTTGCGCATCCGAATCTATGGCCCTTAACACACGGTTGGAGCGAGACGACTCGCCCCGAATTAACGAATTACTGAATCAAACGAGTACGCAAAGGTTCAAATAGGAAGATATGGCTGGTTGATTGTACCATTATGAGGGCGGGCCACACGCTCGGTCGTCAGCCTTCGGTCTTTACTAGGAGCTTGAGTGTTTAGTCTCGGTGCCATGTGTATGTCGCCACAAACTGGTGTAAGCTCGATGTATTTCGGTGATTCAGTGGATAACAAGTACGCATTACGTTTGCGCAATTACGAAATT